>Ga0315291_10002919_pt1 | contig 22167 bp, 22 predicted proteins | sample YL17G12_20_MG_FD_203070 | JGI IMG/M metagenome (GOLD analysis project Ga0315291, IMG submission 203070) | Sediment microbial communities from Yellowstone Lake, YNP, Wyoming, USA - YL17G12_20 | ecosystem: Environmental > Aquatic > Freshwater > Lake > Sediment | place: USA: Wyoming | collected... | reverse complement strand
GGCGGTTAGGGACGCCGGCGGAGACCAGCCCGTCATCTCCAAGATAGAGCACGGCGAGGCGATCAGGAACATAGACGAGATCATAGCCGCGAGCGACGGCGTCATGGTGGCACGCGGCGACCTCGGCATCGAGGTGAAGCCGTGGGAGGTGCCGCTGCTCCAGAAGAGCATCATAGGAAAATGCAACGCCGTGGGTAAACCCGTCATAGTGGCCACCCAGATGCTCGAGTCGATGGTCCTGAACCCCCGTCCGACCCGCGCAGAGGCGAGCGACGTCGCCAACGCGATCCTGGATGGCGCAGACGCCGTGATGCTGAGCGAGGAGACGGCGACGGGGCTCTATCCGCTGGAGGCCGTGAGGGCGATGGACAGCCTCGGCAGAGCCGTCGAGGAGGGCGCGCCGCCGAGGAGGGTCGAGGGGCCCAAGGCGGGGCAGCGGATCCCCGACCTCATAGGCAGCCTGGCGGCCGAGGCCGTCGAGTCGGTGAAGCCGGCGGCCATCATCGTCGTGACGAGGAGCGGGTTCAGCGCCCTCATGGTCTCCAAGTACAGGCCGAGGACCAGGATACTCGCCGTGGCGAGGGACGAGAAGGTGGCCCGGCGCATGCACCTCTTCTGGGGTGTGCAGCCCCTCGACGTGCCCTGGACGGAGGATAGGAACGAGCTCATACTGAGGGCGGTCACCGTAGGACTGGAGGAGGGCCACCTTGAGAGGGACAGCGTCATCATGCTCGTCTCAGGCTCCACCCTCGAGGCGCCCGGCAGGACGAGCACACTGGAGATACTGAATATCGGGGATATCCTGAGCCACGCCTCGGGGAAGAGCGGAGGACCCGCCTAGTCCTTTAATTTGCCTCCTCCCCCTCTCGGCGCAGAACATGCTCAGCCTCTCGTACTTCTCACATGAGCCGTCCTCGAAGCAGGGGCACTCGTGGCAGAAACCGTACCCCTTGGCCTCGAGGCATGATCGGACGACGCACTTACGGCAGTTTTGCCACAGCACGTCGAGGGGGCCGAGGCAGCCATGGCACCTGACCTTCTCCCTTGGCGCCTTCTGCCACGCCGCGACGTGGTCAAGGAACTCTCCGCCGTCCCTCTGGGCCCTGTAGATGTAGCAGGCGCCACAGTAGATGCCGCACCTGCTCAGGAGTTTTTCGTCGGCCGACGGCGCCACCGTCCAATCGATCCCCGTGCTGAAGGCTCAGGATGCTTCCTTGACGCCGCAGAAGCGCCTGATGGCCAGCTCCTGGACCTTCGCGGCGTCTATGACCGACTTGGCGTCGACCCACTCGACGGCCGCGTGGTCTCCCTCACCGACTGGTCCGTAGGCGACGGCGGGTATCCCCTTCTCCCAGATGATCTGGGTGTCGAGCCAGCCGGCGCCGCCCGTGAAGACTGGTCTAAGGCCGATGGCCTCCTCTGAGCACCTGAGCAGGGTCTGGCATATCTCCTCCCTCTCAGGCACGTCCATGGGGCCCCGGTAGAAGGTGATCTCGTAGCTGCCGCTGAACTTGGGGTCCGTGTCGGCGACTCTCCTCAGCAGCGCCTCTGTCTCAACCTCTACGTCCTTCCTAGTCTCGCCGGGTATCAGGCGCCGCTCGACCTGGAGGAGGCACCTGTCTGGGTAGGTGCTGAGTTCGAGTCCCCCCTTTATGACGCTCGCGTGCACCGAGGCGGGTCCTACGAGCGGGTGCCTCCTGGCGAGGAAACCGGCCCCGAGCTCCTCAATGCCCGTCAGCACCCTCCCCATCTTCGAGATGGCGTCTACGCCCTTCTGCCACGAGCTGCCGTGGGCCGCGACCCCGCGGGACTCTATGTCTATCCAGGCGAAGCCCTTGTGGCAGCGCTCGATCATCAGCTCCGTCGACTCGCCGACGATGGCGGCGTCGACCCTCGCCCCCTCCATCACTCTCTCGGTGCCTATGCTGGCGTACTCCTCGTCGCAGACGGCGGCGACCACCACGTCTCCCCTCAGCTCGGAGCCGGAGTCGATCACGGCCTTCAGGGCGGCGAGGCTTGAGACGAGGCCGCCCTTCATGTCGTGGGTGCCCCTCCCGTACATCCTCCCCTCCTTGACCACTGGGTTTAGGGGCTCGATGGTCATGTAGTCGATGCCCACGGTGTCGGTGTGGCCGTTGAGCATCAGGCTCCTCCCTCCGCCCGAGCCCCTCAGGGCGCCGACGGCGTTGCACCTCCCCGGCCTCACCTCTTCGACCCTGACCTTGAGGCCGATCGACCTCATGTGCCCGGCGAGGTACTCGGCTATCTCAGCCTCCCCGGGGGCGCCGGGGACCAGGCTCGGGTTCACAGAGTTGATCTTCACCAGCTCCCCCAGAAGCCTGAGGGCGGCGCCCTCGTCCACGTGTGTCTTGAACAACAGGCTTCACTGTGGAGACTCATGTGGGGTCGAGGTAAAAAGAGCTACGCCGGCACGATTCTCGTAACCGCGGAAGGTATTTAGCCCGTCAACCGGAGGCTGTAGGGATGAGCGTCGAGAGGCTTCTAAGTCTCCTGAGGGGGAAGGCCACACTTCACCTCGTTCCCGGAGCCACGAGGTTATCGGAGCCATCGCTCTACCCCTTCAAGGCCGACGAGGTCCCCCTCATGTGCGACTTCGGGCAGGCGGATAAGGCCGGCGTCGAGGCCTACACCAGCGGATTCAGGTCGGCCGTCCTCCCGGCGAGGGATGAGTGGCTCAAGGCGAAGGCCGTCGGCATACCCACGGGGAACTCAAGACCATTCTTAGTTGACGACAAAATTTGCACATACTGGCTCGGTGACGTGAACATAGGGAGCGGCCGCCTGATCTGGGGATTCTCGACGATCGAGGAGGCTGAGAACGAGCTGAGGAGAACAACGGAGGCGAGGGAGGCCGGCTGTCCAGCTCCTAAGCCCACCGGGATCGGCCTCTACGGCGGCGTCACGGTGATCGACCTCAGGGACAGGGTCGAGCTCTTCCAAATGCTCGCCTCGACGCCGAGGGGGGCGCTGATTGAGAGGTTCAGGCTCTCCGGGAGAACGGTGGAGGCTGCCTGCGTTTTCGTGGCTCAGCCCACCGACGTGAGGGTCGACGAGGTGCTCTACGGGTTCCTCCACCCCGCCGTCGAGAGGCTCCTCTCCCACCGTGACTGCAGCGACTTCCTCCGCTGGCTCGGGTCGGGCTGCGGCTCCAATCTGAGGGCCCACCACGACGCGGGTCTCCTCCACGGCACAGTCCAGAAGGGGGGAGGGTACATGACGAACTCCCACACCGCCAACCACCTCGTCGACGAGGAGGGCACCTACACGACGGACTACCACATGGCCTACAGGAGCGGCGACAGGGCGCTGAGGGAGACGGAGGTCTACTTCCTCGCCAGCCAGATGAGCCCCCTGCCGGGAGCGGCGGAGGCCGCCGGGAAGGAGCTCGAGCCGTCGAAGCCGCTCATCTACGAGATGCCGTTCGACCAGGGCTCCATCATCCCCACCGGGCAGTTCGGGGACAAGTTCTTCTCGCCGAGGACGCGGCAGGAGGAGTACACGGAGGCGTTCCTCGACGGCGTCATCTACGGCTACAACAGGAGGAAGATCAGGCACGTGGAGGCGAAGCTCAGGAGGGAGGCCCTCCTCGCGGCGGCAGCCTGCAAGAGGGAGCTCTTCAGGCTCCTCAAACTCCCGGAGGGCATGGAGAGGGGAGCCGACCAGGTGGCGATGCGTTTAGCTGCGCGCAAGTTCACCGAGGAGGAGCTGAAGGACTCGCGGGCCAGGCTCGAGGAAGAATTGGAGAAACGGTAACATTGGGACCCTGGGTGCAGCCAGCCGCCAAAGATATGATGCTTCTTGATAACCAGCTTTGCATACCCATGATACCTAGTTTTAGGGGTCCGTACCGGTTGGAACTCTGAATCCTCATCCAAATCTGGGGTGACCTAACGCTTGACTCTGACGAAGAGCAGGATCAACACCAGTGTAAACAATCCCATGACCGAGTTCAAATATAATAAGACGCCTTATCCGGGCACCACAATGCCACCAACGTTGAAGGCCTCGAACCTGAGCGGGTCATAGAGGTAGATTGCCATGATCGGGTCGATGATACCCCCGGCGCGCGTGGCTGGGATGCTTATAATGGTGAGAAGATTGAACTCGGAGACCCTGAAAAATGAGAACGTTGTCTAAAGCCTCTCCGTCACAGCCACAGGCTGCTGGTTAGGTGAGCTGCTTTTGATAGACCGGTCAGGCATTAGATGAGTTCGAACGAAGACGGAACGGTATTTTCAGACTGCGAAAAGTAATACCCGTCCAAGTTAAAGTGAGAACAAGGGACAAGACATCGGCGACTGGATAGGCTGCCCATAACCCGGTTAAACCAAATATGCTGGGCATGATCAAGAGGCACGGTATTAGAAAGAGGAGCTGACGAGAAGAACCTATCACCAGAGCTGGAATCGACTTGCCAATTCCTTGGAAAAAGGCGCTTATGTTTGTTTGGACGCCTATTAAGAAGAAGCCCAAAGCAAACATTTGGAGAGCTTGGATTCCTATGGCAATGAAATCTGGGTCCGTGCCGAATAGTGACATAATTTGAGTTGAAAACAACATAGCTCCTACCCAGCACAGCACTCCCCATGTAAAACTAATCAGCCCAGCCTTAACGATAATTTCACCGACACGCTCTTTCTTTTGAGCAGCAAAGTTATATCCAGTTAGAGGTACCACACCTTGACTAATACCCATGCAGAACCCAAAGACTATCGAATTCACCTTATAAAGAACACCCAGCACACCTAGTGAAATAACTCCATAAGATGCTGCGGTTCTACTGGCTATTGTTTGAGCAATAGAGGCGGCGCCCGCCCGTACTGTCTGAGATAGCCCTATGCTGTAGATATCAATTATTGTCTTAAGATTTGGCATGAAATGACTGGGTTTGAATTGGTATATTGACCTGCCTGAGCCTATATAGATAAGGAGAACTGATACCCCGATACCTCGGCCTATTGTGGTTCCAAGCGCAGCTCCAGCCATACCGAGGGCTGGGAATGGGCCTATACCAAATACTAGGATTGGACTCCAGATAAGGTCAGTTATGGAGGCGACAATCATGCCAGTACTGGCGAGCGACGGGCTTCCACCAACCCTGACAAGCTCCACAAGAACAACCAAAAAGAAGTCCACAGCAATTGACAATGTTTCAACAAACATATAGCTCTCGGCAAAAGGTAGAACCGAGTCATCAGCGCCAAATAGTCGTAGCAAAGGCTCCAAGTATATTAGACAGATAATGGTCGCCAGAAAACTTACTATAAAGAAGAAGGAGATACTGCAGCCTGCAACACTGTTCGTTTCCTCCTTCTTTCCAGCCCCGAGATTTCTGGCGATTAAAGACGCAGTTCCAACCCCAATTCCCGAACCAATTGCCCTATATATCGTCATTAGCGGGCCGGCAACAGTCAATGCGGCGAGCTGTTCGGGACCAAGGCGACCGCACCAAATAGCGTCGAACAGGTTATAGCCAGCGGCTGTCTCCGCAGCAATTATGGCTGGCACTGAGAAACGGATCAGCAGTTTCGAAACCGTCTCTCGCCCCATCGCTTCGCTTCTGTCATAACCGGTAGCTTTGGCATCCCCCTCTGTCAAGGTAACTCCTCTTAGCAATCATTCAACACTTGTATGTGCAAGCACATCGTAACCTAACTTCAACAAGGTGCCACTCAAGGTATATTAAAATATCTTTAATTCGCGTTAAAACATCATTTTTTTTTACTCGAAAATAAACTACATTCCTCCGATCGTCAAGACGAGTATATAAACGGTCCTGATAACCTATGTGTTTAAGCACGTTTTCTTTTACATAGCTTTAATGGATGTGATTGCTTTCATCGGACTCTGTATTGGTTCGTATGCGCATGGAGGGCTAAATTAGCATTAAAAACTCTTATTACTTGACAATCTTTTTTAATAAAAAATTAATCGGAGAGCATTTCGAGTGCTCGTGATGAAATTAGAGCCTTAAGCCCTCATCCAGCCGCCGTAGACGGGGTGCTGCTTACAGATGACCTCAATGAACGCCGGCTTCCCCGAGCCGTTCAGCTTGAGCGCCCTCTTCAAGGCGGGGGCGATCTCGTCGGGGTCCTCGACCCGCTCCGACGCGATGCCGAGCCCCTCGACGGTCTTCGCGGTGTGGACGATGTCAGAAGGAGTCACCTTGCTCGTGTAGGGGGAGTGTCCCGGGCCCCAGAAGCCCGGGCCGTAGCCGCCGAATCCTGAGTTGTTGATATGCACTGTGGTTATCCCCATCTTGTTCCGGATGAGGACCTCGTAGTTACCTACCTGGTATCCGAAGCCCGCGTCGCCCGTGACGCTGACGACCTGCCGCCCAGGGAACGCTAGCCTTGCGCCCATGGAGGCGCCGAGGCCGAAGCCCAGGGTGGAGACGTTGCCCCATCCGAGGAAGCCGTGGGGGATGCGGGCCTCGTAGACTGTGACGAGCTGGTCCCTCGTGTTCCCCGACTCGTGGGTGACGAAGCTGTTCGACGGGTCGAGGACCTCCATCATCTCCCCGTAGACCCTGTATGGGTTGATGGGCCTCTCGTCCGAGGCGAGGAAGGGCTCGTACTTCGCCATCTTCTCCTTCTTGACGACCTCGATCTCCTCTAGGAGCCCAGGCCTCTTCACGGCTCCCTGCCTCTCCGCCTCCTCGATCATCTGCCCAAGGACGAGCTTCGCGTCCCCCAGGACCACGTGGTCCACTGAGTAGCCGCGGTTGACGTCGGACTCCTCGAGGGCGAGCTGGACTATCCTCTTCCCCCTCGGGATGGCGTGGGCGAACTGGCTCGGGTTGAAGCCGTATCCGACGGTGAAGACGAGGTCCGAGGTCTTCAGGAAACGTTCGGCCGGCGGCCCCGTGACGCCGAGGCTCAGCGGGTGGTCCTCCGGGAAGGCGCTCTTCCCCTTCAGCGTCGTGAGCACAGGGAGCTGGAGCAGCTCAGAGAGCCTCCTCAGCTCCACGCAGGCGTCGGCGTAGAAGACGCCCTGCCCCGCGAAGATTATGGGCTTCCTGGCCTCCCTGATGGCCCTGACGGCCTGCCTTACGTCCCCAGGGTCTGCCTGGCTCCTCCAGCCTTTCACGGGCTCGTACGGGTAGTTGTCCTCATCGTACTCCTCGAGGCCGCCCGGTAGCTGGAGCAGCACGGGGCTGGGTCTGCCGGTCCTCAGCATCGTGAATGCCCTCCTCATGAACTCCGGGACCCTGTTCCCCCTGTTGATGTAGCCGGTCCACTTGGAGACGGGCGTGAAGCCGTCCTTTATGTTGAACCTCTCCAGCCCCGCCCTGTCGCCTGGGACGCCGTCCGTGAGGCAGAGGAGCGGGGTCGAGTCCTCGTAGGCCTGGGCGATGGCGCCGTAGGCCATCTCGGTCCCCGCGGCGTTCAGGCCCCCCATCAAGGAGCAGACCCCGAACCGCTTGCCGTCCGAGACGCGGCTGAAGCCGTCCGCGACTGCGACGGCGAAGCGCTCGTCCCTCATCATCAGGTTCTCGACGCCCTCCTCGCCGCACGCGTTGGTGAAGATGTTCGTCGGGAAGGTGGAGACCCAGCTGACCCCCTCCTTCTTCAGTATCCTGACGAGACCGTTCGCGGCCTTCACGTTCATCGAAGAAGCCTCAAATATGAATTGGGAGGAGGTAGATAAAACCCGTCTCAAGCTACGATTGGAGATCACTTCAGAGCGTTGAAAATGCGCTTCGCGGAGATAACGCCTGTGTTTGATTGAAAGACGCTTATCGTAATACATTGCGCCTCTTTGAATTTTTCTCATTCTGTGAAGAGGCGCATTGCGGAGTCGAAACCACTATGGTTTGTGTGGGTTTCTATTCCGGTTTCTGGATTTCGCGCGCGATACCTCGTCCATCATCGGAAACGTCGATGAATATATTCGTCGAGGAGGCACAGACCAAGCATACGTCTTCCTCCTCAAGAGACCTGATAAGCCTGTTAGCTTTATCGGCTTTCCCAAACAGGAGGCGCTTCTCCAACTAGGGCGCCGTGTGTTGAAAAAACATCAGCAGCGGGTCTACATATCGCGGAGCCGCTTTATCCGTTCCTCGATCGGCGGATGCGTAGCGTAGAGGCTGTCCAGCGCACTGTGCACCGGGTCCGCGATGAAGATGTGGCTCACGGCCTCGCTGACGTTCATGTTCCCCTTATTGAGGCGACCGATCTTCTCCAGAGCCGAGGCGAGACCCTCGGGGTATCGGGTCAGCTCCGCGCCCGAAGCGTCTGCGAGGAACTCACGCTTCCTGCTCACCGCGAACTGGACTAGGCGGGTGACTATCGGCGCTATTATTGCCAAGACGATGCCGACGAGGAGAATGATGACCTCGATTCCTCCGCCCCTTCCCCTGTCCCTGTCCCTCCGCCTTCCGCCGCCGAACCAGAGCCCCCTGAGGATGATGTGGCTCAGGATGGCGGCGAGGCCGACGAGGACGGCGATTAGGGTCATGAACTCCATGTCCCTGTTCCTGATGTGGCTCATCTCGTGGGCGACTACGCCCTCGAGCTCCTGCCTGTTCAGGTTCCTCATCAGGCCTGTAGTGACGGCGATGCTCGCGTGCTCGGGGTCCTTGCCCGTGGCGAAGGCGTTGAGCTCGTCGCTATCCATCACGTAGATCTTAGGCACCGGTACACCGGCGGCTATGCTCAGCCCCTCGACGGTGTCCCGGAGATACTGATACTCCCTCCCGTCGGCGGGCCTGGCGCCCGTCGAGGAGAGGACCACCTGGTCGCCGTACTGGTAGCTGCTCCAGGTGTAGATGAATACCAAGAAAAGGCTGAAGGGTATGGCGAAGATGAGCATGTCCGGCGCGAATATGTACGCCATGGAGAAAACAAGGCCGAAGAGGACCAGGGAGACGACTATGGCCAGGAGGATGCTGTCCCTCCTGTTCCTCGCCATCTCCTGATTGAAGGTCCTCTTCGACATCAGAACGCCACTTTCACTGGACCGCGCTCAGCTTCTGGTATCTCTAGGAAGGCGTGCTTCTGTCTTCCGCCCGCGAACCAGGCGCCAGGTATCGTCGTGATCAGGTTGTTGAAGTTAAGCACCGTCGTGTTGAAGTACTGCCTCGAGTAGGCGATCTTGTTCTCGATCCCCTCCAGCTGCTCCTGGAGCAGCTTGAAGTTCTCGTTAGCCTTCAAGTTCGGGTAGTTCTCCGCGACGGCGAAGACGGTGCGTAGTGCGGCGGTCAGCTGGTTAGATGCCTGCATCCGCTCCTCAGGCGAGCCAGTCACAATCCTAGACCTGGCCTCTGTGACCTTCTCGAAGATCTCGCGCTCGTGCGTGGCGTAGCCCTTGACCGTCTCGACCAGGTTAGGCACGAGGTCGAACCGCTTCTTGAGCTGGACGTCGATCTGAGCCCATGCCTCGGCTATCTGGTTCTCGTATGTCCTTATCCTGTTGTAGTAACTGAAGTACAGCGCCACCAGTATGATGACGACGACTAATATTACGCCCCCTATCAATATTGTATCCATTTTTGTTCCCAGAACTAGCAGATTACGCGGCACCTAAAAAGGTATTGAACCGTAGGTAAACTCAAATTGCCTCTCCGGCTACCTTGCTAGCGCCTGCAGTCTTCACTCACCTTTTCTTACCATGAACGTCTGACGAAGAGGAATGATCGAATACGTGGGAAAGGGTATAGCTAATCGGAGAAAGGCGACATCTAGCTCGGTTTCTCCCCGTTCTCGGATTCTAACTCATTTTTTTCCTCTTTGCGAAGATCTCCTGGGCTACGAATAAGACAAGCATGGCGTTGATGAAGAGAAGGGCTGTCATGAAATAGAACGGAACCCTCAGCCCGAAGTTGTCCGCGATGAAGCCCAATATGGTCGGGCCCACTATGAAGCCTATGTCGCCGAAGACCCTGTAGATGCCCATAGATAGGCTGTGGGGCTCGTTTATCGTGACGTCCGTCGCCATGGCCTGGGGGGCCTGCTGGGCGCCGCTCGTGCCTATGCCCATGAGGACCGCCGTGAGTGCCATAGTCCAGTAGCTGTTCGTGAAGGAGAAGACGAGGCACGCCGCCGATGTCACGTACAGGCTCTTGAGGATCACCAACTTCCTCCCGTAGGAGTCGATCATGTAGCCTATCGGGATCGTGAGGATCAGGTTCATGACGGTGGCGCAGCTAAGGATCGTCCCTATGGCCGCCTCGTCGAGGCCGAGTATATTGGAGGAGTAGAGGGGGATGATCATGTCGCGTACCCCGGCTGTGAGGAAGAACATGGTGAATGTGGCCACGCTGGCCATGAGGAAGTTCTTGTTCTTGACGATCCTTAATGCGACCTTGGGTGAGAACGATGATTCTTCGGTGTGGCTCGTGTAGCCGCCCTTGGTCTCGCGGATGAAGGCGACCGTCAGCACGAGGCTGATTAAGCCGACGGCCGTGTAGATGTAGAAGGGCGCCCGTATGTTCCACATGACGGTGACGAACCCCCCTACTGTGGGGCCGGCAGCCGAGCCTATGAGCATGAACGAGCTGAAGTAGCTCAGGACGCGCCCCCTCTCCTCTGGCTTCAGGATGTCGGCGAGCAGCGCCATGCGGCTCGTGACCCACATCGAGGAGCCGACGCCCTCGAGGAACCGGTAGATGAGGAACTTCCAGAAGACGTCGGCGGAGGCGTTGAGGAAGGAGGTCGACGCGAGTATGATAGTACCGATGATCATGAGGGGCTTCCTGCCTACGCGGTCCGCCAATATGCCGACCGGGATGTCCGCGACGAATCGGCCTACCGCATACATCGAGATGGCGAGAGAGACCTCGGCGAAAGACACGTTGAAGGTACTGGCGTATAAGGCGAGGATGGGGGAGACGATCCCCATCCCGAGGAATATGAAGAACGCCGGTATGTAGATGGATATTATCTCGGCGGTCCTCGAACGTGTCTCCGACAGCAAAACAAGTGGCTTCGTATATTGCGGACTCAACCTCGGTTGTAGGACTTAAAAATTAGCTTCGATTGTACCCGTGGAACCTGCGGAGTGCCCTCAGTGCACGGAGAGTGATCCATTTTGATGGTAGCCCCTTCTCCTCGATGTCGACCCACATCTTCCCGTTGAAGGTGTTCTCGAGGAGCCAACGACCATCGGACCCCTGAGCCTTCAGCACTAGGTCGACGGAGTCCTGCATCCGCTCGTCGTGGACCCCAAGGCGCGTCAGGGTGTCGAGGACCTCGAGCGCGTCTGATTGATAGAAGAGGGGAAAGCCGAACCTCTTCCACCCCGCCTTGTCCTTCCTGGAACCATCTGGGTTCCTGAGGTACATGTAGACGCCGTTCTCGAGGATGTTCTCAACCTCACGGTCGATCACGGTCCCGATCTCCCTGCCCCTCTTCTCACGAGGTATTGTAGAGAGAGCCCTGAGCATCTTCGCCGCCCCCATATAGCAGTTCGCGGGGAAGACACCGACTGGGTTGATGGGGTAGGACCTGCACTTCCAGCTGGCTACGTCGGCAGAGTGGTAGTCGACTGTGAAGTCTAGGAGCCTCCTAGTCCTCGGGTCGTCGAGGTAGCCGAAGTGGACTAGGTAGTAGAGGACGTTGCCGTCGAGGCAGCAGCCGTCCTTCACGGCGCTGGCGCGCCCCCTCTCGCTGGCCGGTAGGTCGATGAAGAAGTGGCCGGAGTTCCGCTGGTATAGGAACATGTGCTCTATACCGCGCTCGATAGCTGTGTTCCTCCTCGCCCCCAGCTCGGCGAGAATGAGGAGGGAGTGAGTGGTTGCCGTGTACTTGGGGAGGTACATGTTCCGGGGGTCACCCCAGTGGCCCTCAGGGCTCTGCCCATTAAGGATCGCCTTAACCGGAGGCGACTCCATGACGGCGTCCTGCGCCTCACGAACTTCCGGATCCGATGATTTCCTCCCCCCAAGGTCCTGGAGCGCCCAGAACCTTACGCTCGGATCACTCGGCTCGAGAAGCCAGCTCACCAGGTCAGCCTCCGAGGACATGCTCGGCACCATGTGTCAGAATCTATGGACGAAGGTTAAGAATTTAGGGTAAAGCCACCAGCCTAAGCCTGTAAAAGGCTGAAATGGATGACCTTCTTCCCCTTCTTCGCGTCCTCGAGTCGTAGCTCCGAGAGGCGGCCGATCTCATTGGTGCTCTTGACGTGGGTGCCGAAGCAGAACGTGGAGGCGTAGCTGCCTATGTCGACCATGCGGAGCCTGTCGACGTTTCGGGGGATCTTCTGGAGGAAACCCATCTTCCTCGGGTCGCCTGAGGCGTCGATCTTCGCCCTCTCCTCGTAGTAGACACGGACTGGAACATCCTCGTTGACTATCTCGTTGAAGCGGCGCTCCGCTCCCCTGATCTGCTCCTCTGTGAGGTTCGAGGGCTGATACTCGAGCATCTCAAGGTCGCTGAAGACCTTGGGGGGCTCGCCGAGGGCCTCGATTAGGCCGGTGAGGAGGTGCTCCGCGCTGTGGCGGCGCATGTTCCACAGTCTCCGCCCCCAGTCGACGGCGCCGTGGACCCTTGAGCCGGCCGGGATGTCGCCCTCGATGTAGTGGAATATCTCGGAGCCACGCTTCATGACCTTGAAAACCTTGACTAGGTCCGAGCCGTGAGTGAGGGTGCCTGCGTCGGAGGGCTGACCCCCGGACTCTGGGTAGAAGGCGGTCCTGTCGAGGACGACGAACCTCGGGCCAGACTTGACCACCTCCGCGTCGAACTCCCTCAGGTGGCTGTCATCGGCGTAGAGGGGGAGACTGTTGGTGCTCACGCTTCCTATGATTGTTGAGGAAGGGAATCAGCTTTGCGCTGGGGTGAACTTCTGGATGCGCTGCCCCTCGAGGACCTCGCCGATGTACAGGCAGCCCCTCGAGCCCTTCCATAGGCAGTGGGGGGCCACGAACTGGCCCGGGGCGAAGCTCTTCTCCCCTCCAATCCTGGCGAGGACCTCGCCCTTCAGGTTGAGGATGCTCACCCTCGACATGAGCTCGGCGACGTAGACGAGCCCGCTACCGTCTATGTAGATGTCGCATGGCCTCGTCAGCCCTGGCCACTCCTCGACGTAATCGCCTCCGAGGGTGAAGACCTGTATCCGATTGTTCTGGCGGTCGGCGACGTAGACCCTGCCACCTTCGACCCAGACGCCGTGGGGCAGGTTGAACTGGCCTGGACCGGTACCCGCCTCGCCCCACGACTGAATGAGTTCACCTTCCCCGGAGTACCTGTGGACCCTCGAGTTGCCGTAGCCGTCGCTGATGTAGAGGTCACCGTTTGGAGCCAGCGCCACGTCTGTTGGCCTATTGAAGGACTCCCCCGACCCCGCCGGCCTGTCCTCGGTGCCCAAGGTGAAGACGAGCCCGCCGTCCCTCGCGAACTTGCGGACGGTGTGGTCCCCGTCGTCGACGCAGTAGAAGCTGTCCTCGCCGTCGATGTAGGCGCCGTGAGCCCTGCAGAAGACTCCCTCGCCCCATGACTCTATGAACTCGCCGTCGGCGCCGAATACTATTATTGGGTGCTCCCCCCTGCAGAGGACGTAGACCCTGTCCTTGGAGTCGACCGCTACGCCAGCCACCTGGGTGAACGTCCATCCAGTCGGGAGCCTCCCCCAGCCCTCGACGACCTCGTAAGTCAATGTCTCTCCGACCAAATTGGTTGGCATCTGATAAAACGTGTCCCATTCCATACTTAGTAGTATCCACGGGCGAGACCACAATTTTTTGGGTTGCCTTCTTCTCAAACTCGCCGATGAAGAGTGTCGCGCGCCTTTTACTCTAAGAGTCTCCTGGAGATAGGTGCAACGACATAACACAGTTTCCATTGGGATAGACAGAACATGGAGCCTGCAGCGCGCATCTATTAACGGTGTCATCAGAATCTTAATTCTATTATATTCGCCAAATGTATTGAACTGCAGGCGACGGCTTGATGAGCAGGAAATATGGCTGCCAGAGTATGGTGGAGCCGCTGAAGAGGGTGCTGGTCAAGCGACCGGACGAACACTTCGCGGCTGCGGACTACGCCAGGTGGCATTACCAGAGCCCACTCGACCTAGGAGTGGCCCAGCGGGAACATGACGTCTTCGTCGGAATACTCAGAAGGGCGGGTGCCGAGGTACTGTACCACCCTGAGCCCCAGCCCGATCACGCCGACTCCATCTTCACATACGATCCGGCGATAATCACAGACGAGGGAGCCGTCATCCTACGCATGGGGAAAACCCTCAGGAGGGGGGAGGAGCCCCCCATGAGGAGGCGCCTCGAGGAGCTTGGGATCCCCATCTACTACGTGGTCAAGGGTGATGCTACTGTCGAGGGAGGTGACCTCCTCTGGGTAGATGATGACACACTAGCGGTGGGCCAGGGCTTCAGGACGAATGCGGAGGGGCTCCGCCAGATGAGGGAAGCTACGAATCCCCTCGGTGTGGAGGTGATCCCGGTCGATCTGCCCTATTTCTACGGGCCTGAGGCGTGCCTGCACCTGATGTCCCTCATTAGCTTCGCGGACCATGACCTGGCCGTCGTGTACTCGCCGCTACTCCCAGTACACTTCTGGAAATTCCTCAGGGACAGGTGTATCACACTCCTAGAGGTCCCAGAAAAGGAGTTCAACACCATGGGCACCAACATCCTCGCCCTGGCGCCGAGAAAAGTCCTCATGGTTGAGGGAAACCCAGTCACGGAGGAACTGCTTTTGAACTCGGGTTGTGAGGTCCAAACCTACAAGGGCGTCGAGATCTCGCTCAAAACGGAGGGAGGGCCGACCTGCCTCACACGCCCACTACTGAGACAATCCTAGGGGATTCACAGTGAAAACTGAGGATAGAGTTCTTGGAGCGATAGATGTAGACGGCTTGCTCGGCAGCGTCTCGGACCTCATCGAGATCCCCAGCGTCACAGGAGAGGAGGCTAAGGCACAGAAACGCGTCGCCGAAGTGATGAGGGAAATCGGGCTGGACGTCGACGTCTGGGAAATCGATCTCGAGACCCTCAGGCTCCATCCCCACTTCAGCATGGAGGTTGACAGGAGGGAGGGGGTGGGTGTCGTGGGGGTTATGGGTGAAGCACAGGGCAGAAGCCTGATCCTGAACGGGCACATCGACGTGGTCTCGGCGGGTGACGAGTCAAACTGGAGCCGCCCCACTTGGAAGGGCACTGTTGAGGATGGCCGAATCTATGGCCGTGGCGCCGTGGACATGAAGGGGGGTCTCTGCTGCGCCCTCTACGCGGCTAAAGCCGTCCTCGACGCGGGAGTGAAACTGAATGGTCGCTTGCTCGTAGAGAGCGTGGTCGGTGAGGAAGACGGCGGGGTTGGCACCCTCGCCGCGATCCTCCGGGGCTACAGGGCAGACGGCGCTATAATCATGGAGCCCACCGAGCTCAAAATAGCCCCCGCCCAAGCAGGAGCCCACTGCTTCCGCATAACAATACAGGGCCAATCGGCCCACGCATGCGTACGAGGTGAAGGGGTGAGCTCGCTCGAGAAGTTCATGCCGGTCTACAACGCTCTCATGGACCTCGAGAAGAGACGGAACACTGGAGTCAAGGACCCGCTCTTCGCGACGTATCGTCTCCCGATACCGTTGAACATAGGCATAGTGCAGTGCGGCAACTGGCCCTCATCGGTCCCGGAGAAGCTCATCTTCGAGGGGAGATACGGCATAGGCGTCGACGAGGACGTCTCAGAGGCGCGCAGGGTCTTCGAGGAGGCCGTGGCCAGAGCAGCTTCTCTTGACGATTGGCTGAAGAAACACCCGCCTACAATCGAGTGGTGGGGAGGGCAGTTCAACCCGGCGAGGACTTCCGTAGACCACCCCTTGACGACGACGCTGGCTAAGGCCTACCAGGACGCGACTTTATCAGGTCCTGTCTACGAGGGAGTGACGTATGGCTCAGACATGCGCCACCTAGTCAACGTGGGGAAAATCCCTACGGTCCTGTTCGGACCCGGCGACGTACGCCTATCCCATCGGCTGAACGAGTACGTACCCGTTGATGATCTAGTGAAGGCGACGCGGACACTAGCGTTGACCATGATGCGTTTCTGCGGCCACAGTTAAGCGGTTGTAGTCATCTTCTGGGTTTGCCAGGTAGGGAAGGGTGGTAAGGGGGTTCTGTTACCTACTCGACGCGGCAGCAGAGCATCTCCTTGCTGAACACATCAGACGCCTCGCAGGCGTCGCAGCGGATGCAGCCTGCCTCCAACTGGCCGGCCTCAAGCCTCCTCACCAGGTCAGGTTCCCTGATGAATGGGCGACTCATTGAGATCATGTCGGCGATCCCCCTGTCGACTACGGCCTTCATCGCGGCGAGGCTGCGGAAGCCGTTTACGAGGGCGAGGGGCTTCGGCCTCGTCGCCGCCCTCATCTTCTCGCAGTGGCCTGCGAAGCTTACCTCCGATAGGACCGGGTCGGGGCTCTTCGCCCTGGCGCGGAGCTCCTGCCTCTGGCCTATGCCTCCACCGCTGACCTCTATCAGGTCGATGCCCCTTGCCGCCATGGCCTGGGCGACCTGGGCGGCCTCGTCGACGGTGAAGCCGTCCGGGCTGAAGTCGTCGCAGTTCATCTTGAGGGCGACTGGGACCTCTGGGCCGAGCCTTCCCCTGATCTCGTCGTAGACCTCCTTCAGGAGCGTCATCCTGTTCCTGAGGCTGCCGCCCCACTCGTCCGTGCGGGTGTTTGCGTGCCTGCTAAGGAACTCGCTTATCAGGTAGCCGTGGGCTCCGTGGATCTGGACGCCGTCGAAGCCGGCCTTCAATGCGCGGCTCGCCGCCTCGCCGAAGGCGTCGACCGCCCCCCAGATCTCGGCCGTCGTCATCTCGCGGGCCGTCCAGTCCTGGTCCTCGTAGTTTGAGGGACCCGCCCGCTCCCCTGCGCCTGCCTGGTAGCCGCCGTAGTTAAGCTGGGCTATGATCTTGCCGTGGTGGCGGTGGACGGCGTCGGTCAGCTCCTTCAGCTTCGGGATCTGTCTGTCGCTGCTGATGCCGGCCATGCCGACGTGTGCCTTCCCCTTCTCGGCGACGTAGAGGTGGCCCTTAACGATGAGGCCTACTCCACCCTTAGCGAGACCTTCGTAGAGTCGTATGATCTCCTGGCGGACGACGCCATCGGCGTAAGCGTGGGCGGAGGTGGTTGCGGAGCGCATGAACCTGTTATCGATCTTCATCTCCCCTATCGCATAGGGTTGGAAGAGGGTGGACATGGGTAACCCACGGAGCCGGTGTTTTAGAAGCTATCGGGCGGAGGGCTTTTACTCCCCATGGGGCTTGTCTTAACCGTGGTTTCTGTGACAGTGGTTCCTGGGCTCGTGGATGGGGAGCAGAGGGTCTACTTCAGGGCGGGTGGCGAGTGGTGCTACCTCTGGACGCCGGCGGAGTTCGAGGCGAGGGGGAAGGCCCCCGTGGTCATCCACCACCACGGTGCGAGGGGCTACGTCAGGGAGAACGAGGCGGATTGGCCTGACACGGAGTCGAAGGCCACGTTCCTGCGCGCCGTGATGGGTGGCGGCGGCTGCGTCGTCGCAGGGTCCCACGCCTGCGGCGACCACTGGGGGAACGGCTGCGCCGTTGAGGCGAACGCCGCCCTGCTCAGGGCGCTGGACGGCTACCCTGGGCTTGACACTGGCAGGCTCGGCTTGATGGGCGGTGGTCTGGGCGGAGCCCTGATCTGGAACTCCGTCCTTGGCCCCTTCGCGGGGAGGGCGAAGCTCGTCGCCGTGCTCCAGGCCGTGGCTAACATCGACGCCGTGGTGAGGGAGCACAAGTTCAAGGACGTCTGCCTCAGGGCCTACGGGCTCCCTGAGGATACGCCTGACGACGAGGCCGTGGAGAAGATAGGGCCACACGACCCGCTGCCGAGGCTCAGAACCTTGAGGAAGGGAACTAAGTTGCCTAGGACGGCGATCTACCATGGGTTCAAGGACGCGAACATCCCGGCTGAGACGAACGCCGTGCCCCTGGCCGGGGCGCTGAGGAGGGCGGGGGGAGAGGTGGAGCTGAACGTCTTCCCAGGCGTGGAGCACAACGTCTACGAGATGGGGGCGGAGATGGAGGGGAGGCTCAGGAGGTTCTTCTCCGCCATCTAGCCTCTGCGTCTCTTCGCGCCCGGCGTCAGGTAGTGGTCTGGGAGGAAGCTGGGCTCCTGGTCCACGCCTCCGAATGGTATCGGCGACGGCAGAATGTGCTTCGTCCTCTCGACGCCTTCGATGACCTTGTCGAGGTCCTCCGCAGGTAGGCAGATGCGCGCGCGCTCGGGATTATAAGCGTGTGACCCGGGACGCTTGGGTGGATGTCGAGGAAGGCTATGGTCCTGTCGTCTTCGTAGACGATGTGGGCTGGGACCTTGCCTGATGCTATGGCGCAGAAGAGACATCTATCCATGGTTTCTCTCCTCAGGGTGGATGGCTTTAAGGGCTCCGTGTGGGCAGAGCTCCGTGCAGCAGAAGCACTGGATACAGCGGTGCGCGCGCAAACGGGGGACACAAAAGAATGGTGTATATCGTCCCGAATTATTGCAGAAATAATTTATTTTCTGAAAAGACTTACGAAAATATTATATATCATAATACTAATTCATTAGTCTGAGGTAAAATTATTGATTTCATTCTCAGTAGCTCAGATTATTCAAACAGGTCGAGTTTTTCAGTTTATTTTTCTAGTTCTTATAGGCGCGTTCATTATATTGGCCTATTACCTATCAAAACGTGGAAAAGTTTGGGAAATCAGGCCGTTGGAAGCTTTAGATGGAATAAACGAACATATTGGAAGGGCGGCTGAGATGGGAACACCTGTTCTGGTTAGTTGTGGGCAAGGTATATTGAATGCTGAGACGATAGCTGGCTTATCTGTTATTGGAGAGATTGCTGCTAAAAGTGCAAAGATGGGCGTTAAAACTTACGCAGTAACTATGCGCCCACAAGTTGTTGTCGTTGCGGAGTCTATAATGAGGCAGGCGCTTACTTCCGCAGGAAAGACCGATTGGTACTTGCCAGGAAAGTATGTAAAATGGTTTGGATTTGATTGGTTATCATTCAGTTCAGGCACTTCTGCTCTGATTTTGGAGCATAAACCAGCTTTATGCGTCTATATAGGAACACACACCAACGAGAGCATCCAAATTTTCGAAACAGGAGCTAGAACTGGTTGTGTGCAAGTTGGTGGACTAGGTAGCCAAGCTTATTCCGTTCCAGTTGCTATGTTTGCAGACTACCTAGCGATAGGGACAGAGCAATACGCCTTAAGTGCTGCACTCACCAAAGAGCCCATGGCTATTTCAACTCTTGCAGGAGAAGACTGGGCAAAAGTTTGCATGATCATTCTAATGGTATTTGGTCTTCTATTAAATATGGCAAATATAAATCTATTCTACACTATAATGGGATGGTAAGAAAATGTCCAAGACGTTAATCTATGTAAGAACTTATTTAACTCGTTTCCTTATAATAGTTGGGATTCTCTCTACACTAATAAGTTGGTATTTTATCTCACCCGAAATAAATGTAGTCGCTAACGAGCTTACGGCATGGAGTGTAAATATAGAAACATTCGCACTATTTGTCGGTTTGTTAACGGTTTTTTCTGGCTACCTTGAGAGTATAAAGAAACGCGAGAGGTTCTGGCAATATCATGTATATAGTATGATTCTGATAATTTTTTGGATTATTTTCGGGGTTTCTACAGGAGTATACACGGTTCTATATCAAAAAATATGGATCGCTCTGAAGGGAAATCTTGCCGTGGCAATGCTTGGTCAAATAGGATTCTTCTGCGTGTCAGGTGCATATAGAACATTCAGGATGAAAAACTTCAGAACTGCTTTGTTCGCCCTATGCTGCGTTATGATAGTGGCAATGAATTCTCCGTTGGTAGTGGCAATATTCCCCGAAATTGGAAATATAGTATCTTTCTTCTTTAATAGCTTTGCGGTAGGTGGGTCACGAGCAGTTATAATGACTGCTGGACTAGGAGGTATAGTATTGGGTATACGCATTCTATTAGGTTTGGAAAGAGGTGCACTTAGAGCAGCGGAGGAGGCTGGATAAAAAGTATAAAGAGGTTATTTATATGGTAAAAATAACTGAGTTAAAGTCACAATATATATGGATTATTATTTGGATATGTTACATGTTCACATCTATGTATCCAATAGGAGCTACATTGATGGTAAGGAAAAACACACTGGACCTATGGCAATTCACTGAAAATCTACCAGCTAAAAGTATTGTTGTTTTAGGAGGGGATGGTATCTGGGGCTTTGACCAAGAATCTACCGCTGCTGCTGTAGCATGGGTAAAGCAATGTGCGAGGAGAGGTTTAAGATTGGTTAATGTACCTTTAAGCGTGGAGTCCTGGTCTGTAGAATGGAAAATTGTGGAGATGGCAAAGGTTCTTGAAAAAGATGGAGGACCATGGAAATATGGAGTTGATTTTGTACAGTTTCCCTTTATCCCTGGAGGAGATGCCGCGTTTGTTAGCTTTGTGAATGATGTTTGGAAGACATCTCCCACTGATTCATTTGGTACACTCCTAACGGAACTACCTCTAATGAAAGATCTACATAATGGGCATGACATCGCACTATGGGGAGTCCCGCATTGGAATATTTCTCAAGTAATTAGATTTGGTACTTCGGGTTTCGGTATTCCGGCTGCTCATTTCGCTCAAGCAGGTGGTTTCGTAGTTTCTCTACAATATACGTACATTTATCCTGGTAAGGTCTTTGTAACGAATGGTCTTCTTGGCGGGGCTGAGTATGAAAAACTCGAGAACTATAAGGGACTTGGTTACATAGCCAACGATGGCTATACGCTCTATAGTATTGCGTTCGTGGCATTCTTTATTTTGGGTAACTTCGTGATGTTAAGACGAAGGGAAGGGGAGGGTAAGTTATGATATCTTCAGATCCTTGGATTTGGATAAGCTGTATCCTCATGCTGATGGCATTTACATTATTGTATGGAGATAATCCATTTTTCCGTTTTGCAGAATACACTTTTATTAGCGTAACCATCGGTCACGACATCGTTGCTGGAATACAGACTGTTATTCTTCGATTTAGTCCACTTGTAAGAGGAGCGCTATTAGTGGATTCTCTAAGGCTTGGTCTGACATTCATACTTGGAGTTATGTCCCTTTTCATCCTGTGGAAGAAGTATGCGTGGATCGCTTCATTTCCAATTGCTATTATAATGGGCATAGGAACAGGATTGAGTATCCGAGGTGGTGTGATGACGGATGTCGTCGGCAATATGCGGACAGTAATAGGAGAAGGTGCTAAGATCTTCACAGCATCCCCCGTTGATGGCCTAGGGATCGTTATAAGAATCGTCTGGACAGTAAGCGGAATATTTTATCTAGTTTTCACATTGTTCTATAAAGGACACGGCAACAAAGTATTTGTGTATTTAAGGACGTTCTCGAAATATGCTATCATGTCCTTTTTGGGATTGTGGCTAGGAAATCAAATCCTGCAGGTATCAGGACTGATTTCCTTAGCGTTTAGGATTATCTTCCGTGACTGGCTAGGATTCGGGTAATTATATGCAGTCGAAAAATCCCTTTTTTTCGGGAAGTAAAAAGAGTATGGCTACAAAGAAATCGGATATATCAGAAAAAGAAAAAGAGCTTATTAACAAAGTTGCGGAAAAGTTAGTGGATTTAAATATGGGGGGTGCGATGATAATGATCCTTGAAACCATAAAACCTTTATCAACTATTATAGGACAATTATCTCTTTTCTATTTTGCACCTTTTCTACCGATATTAGATGAAAAAGGATATGACTTTATAAATACGTTTAAAAAAAGAGATAACTTAAATATTCTTATAAGAATTATAGAAAACCAAAATAAAGATAAAGAAAATAATTTTTCCACTGAAAAATTTGAATGAGTTTTTAAATAATTAATGTCTGCCAATTATTTTGTTCTCGATATTATATAGCAGGATTAAAAAACTTAAAATATTCAAACATTGTAAATACAATTTGTAAGAGTAACATTCATCTTGATCAAAGAGGTTTATGTTATGAGGGAAAAAGAACAATCTACAATTAAAACTAATAAAAAAGAAGAGAGCCTTAAATATATTTTAGCTTCTGATATTGGAAGCACTACAACGAAGACCAGACTTTTTACAAAAATCAATGGTCAATGGAGGTACATGGTTAGTGGAGAGTCGCCGACAA
>Ga0315291_10002915_pt1 | contig 22182 bp, 32 predicted proteins | sample YL17G12_20_MG_FD_203070 | JGI IMG/M metagenome (GOLD analysis project Ga0315291, IMG submission 203070) | Sediment microbial communities from Yellowstone Lake, YNP, Wyoming, USA - YL17G12_20 | ecosystem: Environmental > Aquatic > Freshwater > Lake > Sediment | place: USA: Wyoming | collected... | reverse complement strand
CTGGACAAGTATCTTTGCATAAAGACCGAGCGCACAGTGAGAAACGATAACACCATAACTCATAACGGCAGGCTTTATCAGATAGAGAATGTAGTGAAGACCAATAAGGTGATCGTGGAGGAGAAGCTCAATGGTTCCCTGCATATAATGGGCAAGGGAACCAGTCTGCGGTATAGGGAGATCGCTGAAAAGCCTGTTAAGATAGAACAGACCATAGACCTGAGAAGATTTCACCGCCCTCCTAAACCTGCAGAGAATCATCCCTGGAGAAGATCTTTAAATTGGAATCCCGTTGTAAAAAAGGAAGGTATATGTATATTAACCAAATAGGTCATTTCTATTTTGGCAAAAATAGGACATTTCTAAATTGGCTTGACAAAAAATATATATCCCTATTGACAATCAATGAAAGTCGAATATATTAGTAAATCTTAAGAGGAATCTTGATCAAGGTTACCTTCATAAATATTATTAGATAAAATAATTATATTTATATTAAAAGATTTTGAGTTGCATTTACTATAAACTAAATTTAAAAATGAGTAAGGAGTATAATGAGAAAAAAGATACAGGAAAAACTCGATTTTGAGATCAGAGGTTCAAGTGAGATAAATACCTTTCCTATGATCGATAATTTCCACTTCCCCTTGATTGGTCAGGTGGTCCTGGTTACGTCCATCAGCCGGGATAAAATACCAAACGTAGCTCCAAAAAGCTGGATTTCTGTCTTTGCCCGCAGGCCAGCTATCATTGGCTTTGGATGTAATGTAAACCACGATACTTCCAAAAATATCCTTTCCACCGGTGAATTCGTAATAAACATACCAGGAGCAGAACTGGCTAAAAAAGTCTGGAAAGCATCTGAGCTAAAAGGGCAGGATCCTGAGGAAATTGAGAAAATCGGCTTAACCCCTATAAAGTCAGTTAAACTTACCGCGCCCAGAATTGCTGAATGCAAAGCCCATTTAGAATGTTCCCTGGACTGGACCAAAAAATATGGAGAGGAAATAATAATCTTTGGAAAGGTCCTTTTAGCCAGCATTGATAAAAAAGCCTTAGAGGGAACCTTAGAGGAAAGATACAAATATCTAAAGCTTATCACATACTTAGATGATGGAGCATACGGGATAATAAAAACTGTCAATAAAATAGACCAGAGCGGAAGCGATTCAGTCATTACCTCTGCAAATGAATAGACAGAAATAGGTTTCAGCCTTGCATCATTTTTAACAGCCTTTGCATATAGATTGGTAGTACGACTCTTTTAGGGTCGCACATGTAGGGACAGAACAGTGTTCTGTGCTTTATTCCTGAGGTTAAATTTTAAAACCTGTCTTAAAAAAATCGTAGTGCGACCCTTTTCCTAATAACGGATCCGTTGGACAGGGTCGCTTAAGAAAATAACCGTCAGGCATAAAGCCCGACGCTACCAGGACTCCACACCACCACAGACAAACGACAAACGCCAATCCGCCTTAGGCGGACAAACTTTTATTTTATCGGCACCGGGGAAAAACAGAGAATAAAAATCAAAAGAGAAATCCAGCCAACCATTTTTCTTTTATTATCCAGAAGAATAGAATCATTCAAAGTCGGTGGATGAGCTGGTCTAAGAATTAAAGCCAGGACCAACCAGATAAACCATCCCTGCCATAAAAAAATTCCTAAAGGTATCAGAGCTAATATCATAATTCGTGCAAATAAATTCTGCTTTTTACCAAAAAGAGCATAAGCGATATGACCCCCATCTAACTGACCGATTGGCAAAAGATTAAGCATTGTTACCAAAAGCCCAACCCATCCAGCAAAAGCCATAGGGCTTAAGAGAACATCATACCCTTCTGGAGGATTTTTTATCACCAGCCAGGAGATAAATTTAAAAGCCAGTGAATCACCCAATATAATCGCCTGTTCAGGAATCTCTTTGACCACTTGAGAAGTCGCCAATCCAAAGGCTAAAGCTAAAACTGAGATCACAAATCCAGCCATAGGACCTGTGGCTCCCACGTCTAAAAGCTCTTTTCTATTTTTAAAAGGAGATTTTGATCGAATAATTGCTCCGAACGTTCCTAATATAGTTGGTCCAGGTATAAAATATGGCAGAGAAACTTTTATTCTGCTTCTCCGGGACATAATATAATGCCCGAACTCGTGAAAAAGTAGAATCAACAGTAAAGGCACTGCAAAAGTAGCTCCTTTATAAATAAGTAAAGGATTCTTAAAGGGGTCAATATTTTCCATAAGGGCTCCAGCTGCAAAAGTGCTTAAAACTGTCAGGAAGAAAAGAATTAGATTTATCCAGGGTATGGAAGGCTTGACCTTTTTCCCTATCCTGGAAAGCTCCATAATAGTCTGGCCATTGTTCTGCTCAAACCTCACCTCATACCCTAAATCAAAAAGATGGCTGGAGACATCCTCCTGCCAGTCCTCCATCGGAAACCAGGGAGAACCTAAAATGGTAATATTCTGGCCATCATAATAAACCCCCCTGATCTCCATAAGAGTCCCCAAGGAGTCTCTGATCCTGTTAATCTCTGTCTTGAATTCCTCTTTCTTCATAATTATCTTAAATACGGTTTAAATGTTTACGAGTTTATAAGTTTAAAAGAAAATAAACTTCTAAACTTATAAACTCATAAACTGTTTTTTACATCTTTTCCGGAGACTTAATCCCTAATAGACTCAAGCCTGACTTCATCACCGTTTGGATCGCCTTTACCAGAAGCATTCTGGCATCAGTTGAATCTGGGTTCTCGGTGATGATTCTTTCCTTCTGATAAAAACGGTTAAATAAAGAGGAGAGGTCTAAAAGATAGGAGCAGATTATAGCTGGCTCATATTCTCTGGAAGCAATTTTTAGCCTTCGGGGAAAATCCTCTAACCTTTTTATAAGGATGTGCTCTTCTTCAGTAGAGATATACTCGAAGTGAACTTTTTGTTCTATGGATTTATTGTATTTACGAATAAGACTGCAGAGCCGGGCATAAGAATACTGCACATAAGGACCGGTCTCTCCTTCAAAATTCAAAACTTTGTCCCAGTCGAAATCGATATCCTTATTCCTGCGAGTAGAAAGATGTGCAAATATAACTGCCCCTATCCCCACATCAAAAGCGACTTTCTCTTTGTTCTCCAGCTCAGGATTTTTCTCCTGAATTATCTTCAGAGCCAAATCAATTGACCGGTTGAGCACATCTTCTAAAAGAACGATATTCCCCTTGCGGGTTGACATCATCTTCTGTTTAAATTTTACCCAACCGAAATCCACATGCACCAAATCAACTGCCCAGTTATAACCCATCATCTCTAAAACTTTGAAAAGCTGTTGAAAATAGAGTTTCTGAGCACTTCCAACAATGTAGAGTGCTTTCTCGAAATGGTAATTTTCGTATCTATAAATAGCCGCACAGATATCCCGGGTAGCATACAGGCTGGCTTCATCTTTCTTTTTCAAAAGACAGGGTGGAAGACCATATTTTTCTAAATTAACGATCAGAGCTTCCTGACTGATCTCTGTCAACCCCATCTGTTTCATCTTCTCAATGGTCTTTTCAATGAATTGATTATAGAAGCTTTCTCCAGCATAAGAATCAAAAGAGATATCTAACATCTTATAGATTCGATTAAATTCATCTAAACTGTAATCTTTGAATCTTTTCCACAAATCTAATGCTTCTTTATCACCATCTTCCAATTTTTTAAACCATTGCCTGGCGTCCTCATCTAAACCCGGATCAATTTCAGCTTCCCGGTGAAACCTCACATACAGGTCGTAAAGTGTAGCAATCGGGTCAGAGGAAAGCTCTTTTTCCTCTCCCCATTTTTTGTAAGCGGCTATCACTTTTCCAAATTGAGTGCCCCAATCACCTAAGTGATTTATCCTTATGACCCGGTATCCTGACTTTTTTAAGATATTATATAGAGCATTCCCGATTATGGTTGACCGGAGATGCCCGATCCCGAAAGGCTTGGCAATATTGGGATGAGAATAATCCATCACTATGGTTTTCCCTTTTCCAAGAATATCCGAGCCATAATCTTCTCCTTTATCAAAAATATCCTGCAGAACAAACTCTGCTAATCTCTGTCGATTAACTTTGAAATTAATATAGGGACCAATAGGATAAATCTCTTCGATTAGCTCTTTTGGTTTAAGCTCAACTGACAGTTTCGAAGCAATTTCCTGAGGTGCTTTTTTAAACTCTTTGCTTAAGATATGACAGGGAAACGCATAGTCCCCGAATTTCTCCTCTGGTGGAACCTCAATTAGAGATTCTATCTTTTCTGGAGAAAATTCTATTTTATCTTTGAGTATCTCTATTATCTCTTCTACAAATTTATTCATCTATTCCTGTCCCTGTCATTATGGTTTAATGCTTTTAACTTCATTTCGCAGGGCTGGGAGCCCTGCCTACGAAAACTTGTTCATATTTTTGCTTCTTGCTACCTGCTACAAGCTACTAGCTCTTTGCTAATCATTCATACTTAAAATCCGCTGGAACTTTTTGAACTGCCACTTCCGGAATTAAAGGCTTTACCTTCCCCAGGTCCCTATCCTCCTTACTGGAGAAAAAGTAATAATACAAAATACTGGAGAGAATGTAAAGACCTGTGGCGATCAAAAGTGGTAAAGTATATCCATAAGCTTGAATCAGCTTACCACCTAAGTTTGCGCTTATCCCCCAGGATAAAGTCCAGGCTAAAGCAGTAAGACTATTGGTCAGAGGTTGCTCTTTTTCACTTACCTTCTCCATTGAGAAATTGGTTGTTATCGGCTGGTTCATATTCATTAAGGCGCCCCTCAAAAGGAAAGCCATAACCGCTAAAGGTAAAATATTGGTAAAAGCCAAGCAAACCATAAAAGGGATTGAGGCTAACTGCGTCCAGACTACGCTTTTAATCATCCCGACTTTTTTAGATAAAACCGGACCTAAAATAATCCCGGCTAACATAAAAAATTGAAGAAGGGCATAATAAACCCCGATACTTTTGGCTGGCAGAAGAAATCTATCCCGGAAATAGAGGTTTAAAAAAGGTATAATCAAACCAGCACCCAAACCTACAATAAAAAAAGGAACACAGAGTTTTAAAAGTAATCCGCCCCTTTCTTTTAAGAGCTTAAACTCCCAGACCAGACTCTCCCCTTTTTCATTTTCACTTTTCTCCGGTTTAATCAGATAAAAGGGTATAACTCCTAATAAACCTAAAAAAACAGCCACGTAAAGGGAACCCCTGTAAGCCCAGACCTGATTTTTTAATATATTATTGAACAGGCTGACCAGATACCCCCCTCCCAAACTTCCCACCATCGCAGCTAACATCATTATTCCAAAATTCATACTGAAAAGATAAGTTCTTTCCTGAGGAGTGCTGTTCTTCATAAAGAAAGGGGCAGCCGCCACTCGATATGAAGCCACACTCATCCCCAGGATTAAGCTCACCCAGAGTAATCCTTTAAGTTCTAAAATCGTAGCCTGCAAAAAATAGAACATAGATGCTAAAAGCGTCGAGAAGATCAGCACTTTTCTTATCTGAAATTTTTGTAAAATATATGCTACCGGTAAGGTTATTATCACCGCACCCCAGGCGTTCATCGACAAAATTTGCCCGATAGCACTTTCCTTATAAGAAAGTTCCTTCATATAAAGATTAAACAAAAGCTGAAATCCTGCAAACGCAAGCCCCACAAAAAAAGCCCCCAGTAGGAAAAGTCTTGCATTCTTAGAGAACAGCTTTAAGTGATGTATGTAATTCGTTATACCACTTTGGATTCTACTATTCATAATTGAGCTTTTTCGTAGCGTCAGGGTTTATCCCTGACGTTTTTCTTCTTATATTTATATTGTTTTCTTGAGTGCAATAATATAGTCCAAAATATTTTCTAACGCTACACTCTTTTTATTTTCTTTCATAGCTTTAGTAAGTATTTCTTGTATAACAATTGGATTTTTGAGGGCTTGTTCTTTTCTTGATAAGCAGTATTCTGATATGCAAGATTCAAGAGTGGTTTCAAAAAACTCTTTACCTAATTCATCTTGTAACTTACACAAAAGAGTCTTTTTAAAACAAGCAAAGTTTGCTGTAATTTTTTCAGGCCAATCTTCAATCTCTTGAGAAAAAAGTCTTAATAAACGATGATTTTCTTCTGGTTTTGAATCTTTTCCACCCTCGTCGCTGTCCCATATAGCATAAACTGGTATTCCTAATTCTCTAAAAATCGCTGTTGGGCGATCAATATTATTCTTTCCCATGCAAGGAATAACAGATACGCCCATGCTTTCCAAGTTATATTCTAAAGCAGAAGCAGTCCCAACTACTGCAGCCCTATCCTCTTCTCCTTCAACTAAAACAGCAACATCGGCAAAAAATCCCTCATTCATCCAAGGGGTCATAAGTGTCTTAAGTCGTGGTTCAAGTGTTTTACTGGTATATGTTCCTTCAGACTTATCATCGGCCTTTTCAATGATTTTTGCTATTTCATCAAAAGTTGTCCTAAAAACTTTGGTCTGTTTTGGCTTACCGTTTTCAGTTAATTTTTTCCGAAGAACACGCACATGTTTGAATTGCTCAATGTCTACAAACAAAGGCGAATGCGTGCTGTAAATTACTTGGGTTTGCTCTGCTACACCTTTAATACTTCCAGTAGCTAATTTATAAAGAATTTTGGATAGATGGCGTTGTCTGTTTGGATGTTGATAAAGTTCTGGTTCCTCGATACCAAGTATAAGGTTTGGCATCTTTATTGTCACCTTCTTTGCCTTACTCTCTAGTTCTACCTCCGTGACACTATCTGTTATAAGCTGTTTTTCATAAGTGTTTTCTATCATTGGAGCTTGTGCCACAGCAAGATGTTGTAACATAGTAAGGATAAAGGTCCTCTGAAGACCATGACCAGTTCGTTCCACCGGTGAAGGATATCCGTCTTCTATAAGTTTTACATCAGCCTCAGGCATCGGAATTTCTATGCCTTCTGCTTTTTGCCAAGTTAAGTTAACTTGTGTGTCTGGAGCATAAGTTTTAAGCGTATCAGTAAGGGATTCCTCAAGGGTTTTTAACTCTGTGAGGTTAGATGGGTCTGTTATTTCCTCATATATCTTCTGTGTATCTTCTTGAAGTCTTTTTATATCTTCTCGCTGTGCCAAAACATTCCTAACAACTAAATCCATGATTTCGGATAAGACCCTGCCCTTACCTTCAGCAGCATCTTCGGCAGCATCCCGAACTGCTGGAATTAAGAGAAATTTTGTATTACGCTCAAGGTGAGTCTCGCCTACCTCTTTAAATCCAAAAAATTGACCTTCATCACGTTGTCTTTCGCACTTGTCCTGATTTCTCTCTTCCCAATCTTTTAGGGCGACCGATAAAGCTTCTATTGTTGTCCATGCGGGTAAACTTTTATATTTCTCTTGTGAGAGAATCTCTTCATACTTATACTTAGCTTTGGCTGATTTTCCTCTATCTTTTATTAGCAAAGCACTGCGGATTTCATCAAACTCTGGATTTTGAAGGCTCATTCCATAGTATTTTTGGCTTCCTTTTCCAGGAGGGTATTTCATTTCTTTTTCTACGGTTAATTCTTCTTCTTCAACATATTTTTGGAAGAGCTTTTTTTCCTCTTCTGTCAGTCCAGTAAAAGTTACAGTAATTAGAATATTTCTTGATGTATCTTTAGCGTAAAAATCATCTTCTGTATAATTCCCCGCTACAGAGTAAAAATAATCTAATGCTTTCAGAAAAGAGGATTTCCCAGCCCCGTTTGGTCCAACAAGTGATGTCAACCTATCACATTCTAAGGTTTCATCTTTAATTGACCGGAAATTCTGAACACTTATTAACTTAACAATCATACTCGCCTCTCCTCAACGAATTTTTGCCCAACGATACTTGTCTTTAATATGTTTGTGAAAATATGAACCGTGAGACAATGCACTCATTAAACCTTTAAATGCAGATTCCGGCACCCCAAAGTATTGATATATCCCTCCATCGCTGAACTCTATCTCAAGAGTGTTAGATTTTGATTCGTGTCCTATTGAACGAATATTAGTTGAACGTACTAACTTTCTCTCCATTGCATATCTCCTTTTTATTATTTTTTGAAACCCTGTAATGTTTATAGCATCCATCTAGGTTTACCTCGGATGTTTTTCTTTCATCGAACTTTCGTCGGGCGTAAAGCCCGACGCTACAATTCTCGTCTCACGTCTAACTTCTTACGTCTTACTTTATCAATCTTTATACTCATAAACCCCTGAAAAAACCTCCTCTGTCGGTCCGATAACGTAGATATGATTACTCTTCTCATCCCAGTTAACCTTCAGACAACCTGCCTGGAAATAAGCCAAAACCTCTCTTTCGGTTTTATTATTCAGAACGCAGGCAACCAGAGCCGCAGAAGCCCCGGTCCCGGATGCCATAGTCTCCCCTGCACTTCTTTCCCAAACCCGCAACTGTATTTTCTTTCGATTCAGGACTTTCACAAACTCCACATTAGTCTTCTCCGGAAAAATCGTATGTTTTTCCACCAGAGAGCCTATCTTCTGCCAGTCATCTTCAAATCTATCTACGAAGATGAGAGTATGAGGGTTTCCCATAGAAACGCAGGTAATCTTAATCTTTCTGTCCTGAACCTTTATTTCTTCATTAATACAGAATTTCCCTATCCCGCTAACTGGTATCTTTTTTCTTTCTAAAATCGGCTCGCCCATATCGATCCTTATAGTAAGCTCCCCTTTGCTTTTGAGAAACTCCGCTCTTATGATTGGACCCTTAGTCTCTATCTCCACTTCTTTTTTCCTGCACAAACCGTGTTCATACAGATAACGGGCAAAACATCTCACCCCATTCCCGCACATCTGGGCAGGTGTTCCATCTGGATTATAAAACTCCATCCTGAAAGGTGCTTTTCTACCTTTGCGGATGATGATTAAACCATCTCCCCCCACTCCGAAATGTCTATTTGTAATCTTTCTGGCTAAATCCCTCAAATTCAAATCAGCCAGATTTTGTCTGAAGGAATCGATATAGATATAATCGTTCCCCAAAGCCTGAAGCTTGGTAAATTTGATTTTCATCTTCACCTTCTTTTTCTTACAAGTGACAATGAATTTTCCAGAACCCCTTTAAACTCTTTTTCGGAAAGGCCTGCACCTAGACCTACTTTCCTCAAAATCTCTTTGGTGAAAAGCTCAGATGAGGAATGTGCATCGCTATTTATAATCAACTTAGCTCCTATTTTCTTGGCAAGTTTTGCCATATAACCATTAGTCAAGGAATGCCCTCTTCGGGCTGAAAGCTCAAGATATATACCTCTTTTCTTGGCTAACTTAACTTCCTGCTCAGTTATCAATCCTGGATGAGCTAAAATGTCGATATCACTTTCGAGTCCTGCTAAGTTAGTTCCGGAAATCACCGGCTCTACCGGGGATTCACCGTGAACCACAATAATCTTAACTCCTAATTTTCTGGCTAACCCAGCCAAATCTGGTATCTGCTGAGGAGGAACGTGAGTGATTTCAACTCCAGGCAGGACTTTTATCTTCATATATTTATTCAGGTCCTTGGAGACTTTTATCAGTTGAGCTAAAACAAGTGCCAGGTTACCAGAATCCACGTGATCGGTTATAGCCAGCGCTTTATAGCCTGCAACATAAGCCCTGCGGGCCAGCTCCGCCGGTAATAACTCTCCGTCGCTTAAAACCGAATGGGTGTGTAAATCTATCATCTTTACTCCTTTTTGTTTCAAATTTACAATCTAATTTAATTTTAATATTTTGCAAACAGTTTTTATTGTAAAAGGGCAGGACCATGTCCTGCCCTTACAAATATTTTCCCTCTCTTTTTTCCTGAATGGAAACTACGTCTGGCGCCCAAAGGGCGGGCAGGCTCGTAGCCACCTTTGTAAAGGAGAGGGTTAAGAAGAGGTTCGACGATATTTTCCCGAGTAATTCAAACTCTCTTTTTCATTATGTTCAATCCGGGATTATTCCACGCAATTATCAAAAAGATCTTCCCCTGTAATTCAGGAGTTCATTCTTATTTGGATTAATGGACAATTCTATTATAATACCAGAAATAAAAAAGGCAATCTTTAAAGATTGCCTGAAAAGTTCTTTAATATTTTAAGGATTCTAAATTTCTTCCCTCTCACCTTCATAAAGATGTTCATCCGTCTCTCCTTCAATACCCTCATCCAACCCTTCCTCTTCTTCCTCCCACTCCTCTACTAAGGGAATCTCCTCCTCCGTCTCCTCCAGCTCTTCTGCGGGTAAAAGTTCATCTAAGAGCTTTTCGCTTTGCTCCACAATTTTATTCTTCTTCTCATCCGAGACTTTAATACTTTTCTTGGTTGTTACTTTACTCTTCTTGGTATTTTTTGATTTTTTAACTTTTTTCGCTTCGCTTTTTTTCTTTTTCTTTTTCATCTTTCTCTCCCTTCTTCTTCTCAACCCGGGGTTTTTCCATTAAAAGCTGAACCACCGCCGTCTTCGCCCCATCCCCCTTACGGTATCCCAGCTTTAATACTTTGGTATAACCACCTTGATGATCTCTAAGCTTAGGAGTAATCTCATCAAAAAGCTTTTTAACTAATTTCCTATTTTTAAGTATCTTGAAAGCTAACCGTCGAGAATTAAGATCCCCTCTTTTCCCCAGTGTAACCAGATAGTCGGTCCATCTTTTTGCCTCGCGAGCTTTAGCCAGAGTAGTGCGGATCTGAATATGCTCTATAATCGAAGCCGCCATATTCGAAAGCATCGCCTCTCTATGGCTTTTGTTACGACTTAATTTTTGAACCGCCTTTCCGTGTCTCATTTTTTATCCTTTTATGAAAATATTCTCCACTTATCCTTTCTTGATTGGTTCCTTATATTTCTCCACATCCATACCAAAAGAAAGACCTAATTTAACCAGGATGTTAGTAAGCTCAGTCAATGACTTCCTGCCAAAATTTCTATATTTCAACATGTCTGATTCAGTCTTCTTTGCTAAGTCTTCCAGGGTTTGAATATTAGCCGCTCGCAGGCAGTTCGAGGATCTGACTGAAAGCTCCAGGTCATCCACTTTGGTCTTTAAAAGGTTTCTCGTCTTCAAAATTTCTTCATCTATTACATCTTCCAGAACCATCTCCATAACTTCATCCTTTTTGATGAAAAGCTGTAGATGATCTTTCAAAAATTTAGAAGACAATGCCAGCGCATCCTCAGGTGTTATGCTTCCATCGGTCCAGACCTCTAAGAACAGCTTGTCGAAGTCCGTTCGCTGACCCACCCGGGTGTTCTCAACCCAGAAATTCGCTTTGGTAACCGGTGAAAAGAGAGAATCCAGAAAGATGGTGCCAACCGGAGCCTCCGGCTTTTTATTCTGTTCCGCTGGAACATATCCTCTACCGCAACCAATATCTATCGTCATCTTAAATTTGAGCTCCTCCGTCAGGGAAACAATATGTTGTTCTGGATTAAGTATCTCTATCTCCGCATCGGTTTTTAGATCTCCCGCTTTGTAATCTCCCTTCTTCAAGACTTCTAAGGTAATAGTCTTAGGTTCATCTCCGATCAACTTGAGCCTGATCAGTTTCAAATTCAGAACAATTTCCGTAACATCTTCATATACTCCAGGAATGGTAGAGAATTCGTGAAGAATCCCCTCGATTCTAAAAGAAGTCGGAGCTGCCCCTTGAATAGAAGAGAGCAGCGTTCTTCTCAAGGCATTTCCTATGGTCAATCCAAAACCTCTTTCCAGGGGCTCGATTATGAACTTTGCATAGTTGTCAGTAAAAGTGCTTTGATCTATGACTATCTCTTTAGGCATCTGTATACTTTTTAATTTCATGCTCTTTTCTCCTCACCCTCCGCTCAGAGGCGAAAAACGAAAAATAAGTAAAAGTTAAATTATCAATTTTTATCTCGAATAATATTCTACGACTAACTGCTCCTGAACCATTACCGGGATATCTATTCGCTTGGGTATTTCCAAAAGCTCACCTTGTAGATGAGCCTTATCCAGCCTGAGCCAGGGAAATTCAGCACCCCGGCCTGTTTCTCTTAAAGCTGCATGAATGATATCTAAGTTTCGACTATTGTCACGCACAGAGATTATCTCACCAGGTTGAACTTGATATGAAGGGATATCCACAATCCGGCTGTTAACCAGAAAATGCCTGTGACGCACCAGCTGACGGGCAGATTTACGCGAAGGTGCAAAGCCCAATCGATAAACCAGATTATCCAGTCTGCATTCCAAAAGTTGCAGAAGCTTCTCTCCGGTTATACCTTTTTCCCTCTCAGCCTTATGAAAATAATTTCTGAACTGTTGTTCTAAAAGACCGTAGATCCTTTTAAATTTCTGTTTTTCTCTCAAGCGTAATCCGTACTCTGAACCTTTACGTCGTGTTGATTGCCCATGCTCCCCCGGAGCATATCCTCTTTGGTCAAAGATACATTTATCACTTGAGCATTTAATCCCTTTGAGAAAAAGTTTTTCCCCTTCTCTTCTACAGATTTTACAACTTGCTCCTATATATCTTGCCATCTTCTCTCCTTCGATTGCCTCTTGCCTAATGCCTATTTCTCACACCCTTCTTCTCTTAGGTGGTCTGCATCCATTATGCGGAATAGGAGTAACGTCCCGGATAGAGGTAACTTCTAAACCAGCGGATTGCAAAGATCTTATTGCCGCCTCTCTTCCCGCACCTGGACCTTTAACCCAGACCTCTACTCTTTTAACTCCTGCTTCTAAGGCTTGTTTAGCTGTGGCTTCAGCTGCTATCCCGGCGGCAAAGGGGGTGCTTTTTTTTGAACCTTTGAAACCACTTTTACCAGCGGAACTCCAGACTATTACGTTCCCCTTGGTATCAGTTATGGTCACAATAGTATTGTTGAAAGTCGCCTGGATATGAGCTACTCCGCTTGACTCAGCTTTTTTAAATTTTTTCTTGACAACTGGTTTTTTTACTTCTTCTGGCACAGTTTTCTCCTGAAATTAAACTTTATTTATGAACCATACTTTTTTCGGCTGCCGCTTTTCTGGTTCCTACCGTCTTCTTAGGTCCCTTTCTGGTACGAGCATTGGTCTTGGTTCTTTGACCTCTTACCGGAAGACCCCGGCGATGCCTTAAACCTCGATAACAACCTATATCAACCAATCTTTTGATATTCATCGCCACTTCACCTCGCAGTGCACCTTCCACCTTATATTCAGACTCAATCACCGACCTCAACTTGGCGATATCCTCCTCTGTAAGATTTTTCACCCTGGTATTCGGACTGACTTTGGTTTTCTCAATAATCTTTTTAGCTGAGGAAGGACCAATCCCGAAAATATAGGTCAAGCCTATCTCAATCCTTTTATCTTTTGGTAAATCCACACCCGCGATTCTTGCCAACTCAAACCTCCTCTAAGAAACTTTTCAAATTATACTAAATTTCAAACCTCTTTGTTTCTCTAAAATCTTTTCATTTTTATTACTAATAGATAAAGGAGCACCAATCATATCGTAAATCCAGGAACCTAAAAAAAGAGTTACTGAAAAAAAAGCATCCACTTCTTCATTATAATCAACATTCTCGGCCATACCTCTTATTGCACTTCTAAACCCAAATACCAAACTCAACATCTCAACACCAAACAAGATTGTGCCTGTTATTGGCTTTTTTGCATAAAAATGTCCCATTCCATGCAAGAAAAAGCCTGGTACGGCCGCATAAAACAAAGCTGTATTTGGGTTCTGCAGTTTTAAAGAATCCGGTCGCGTATATGCTTTATTAATAGAATCAATTCTACCTGGTTCTTGAGCATAAACATAAGTTAAAGAATTACTCTTAATAGCAAAATCCATAGCTTGCGAAATACTCTTAGGTGAATTATAAGTGACTAAAGTAGTTTCCGCCTGCACCATACTTGACAGAACAAAAAGTGTGATAAAAATTGATAGAATTAAAGCGACGTTTCTCATATAGAAAAAGTTATCCCTGTCTCTGCTTGTGTTTAGGGTTTTTGCAGATAATCATAATCACACCCTGTCTTTTAACCACCTTACATTTCTCACATCTTACTTTAACTGAACTCCTGACCTTCATCTTCTCACCTCTTGTTACCTATCACCTATAACCTACAACCTACGACCTGAAACCTTTAGTTATTTGTATCTATAGACAATCCTGCCCCTGGATAGGTCATAAGGTGAAAGCTCAACTGTAACCTTATCGCCGGGTAAAATCTTAATAAAATGCATCCTCATCTTTCCAGAAATATGAGCTAAAACTATGTGTCCATTTTCAAGCTCCACCCTGAACATCGCATTGGGCAGAGGCTCGATTACCTTGCCATCAACCTGAATAGGTTCTTCTTTAGGCATATAAATTCTTTGAACCGCTCACTCTAAAGGTTCGCTCTGAAGGGTTAAGATTTCACCTCTGTTTTGGGATATGGCTATGGTATGTTCAAAATGAGCTGAAAGTGACCCATCCTCTGTTACTACTGTCCAGTTATCATCCAGTGTTTTGATCTTATAAGTGCCTGCATTAACCATCGGCTCAATCGCTAAAACCATACCTTCCTTTAATAGAGGTCCCATCCCTGAAATTCCAAAGTTAGGGATAGGCGGATCTTCATGCATCTGTCTCCCTATGCCATGACCGGTAAGATCCCTTACTACTGAAAAACCATTTTTCTCCACCAGGGATTGAACTGCAAAAGATATATCACCCAAGCGATTTCCCGAGCGCGCCTGAGCTATCCCGGCCTCTAAACCCTTCTTTGCCACTCCTAAAAGCTTCTTAGCTTCATCCGATATTTCTCCAACCGGAAAAGTCCAGGCACCATCCGCATAAAATCCATCTTTAAATACGCCCACATCCACAGAAACTATCTCTCCATCCTCAAGAACCTTTTGTCCCGGAATCCCGTGAACAACTTCATCATTTATGGAAACGCAGATATTTTTAGGGAAACCACGGTATCCTTTAAAAGCTGGCACAGCCTTATTTCTCTTAATAAACTCCTCCGCCCAAAAATCAAGCTCAATCGTCTTAATTCCTGGCTTGATCTTATCTTTTAAATAGTTTAAAGTTAAAGCTACAATCCTGCCATTCTCCCGAATTATCTTTATCTCTCTTTCTGATTTTAATTCAATCATCCTTTAGCTAATAGCTTTAAGTATCTCCTCTAATACCAGTTTTTTATCTTTTTCTCCATCTATCTCTATTAACTTACCCTGCCCCTGATAATAGGATTCTAAAGGTTGGGTCTGTCTCACATATACTTCCAATCTTTTCAAAATCACCTCTCTATTATCATCAACCCTTTGCTCTAACTCTCCGCCACACAGATCACATCTCCCGGCCTCTTTGGGCGGTCTGGCCTCCAGATTATAATCTGCTCCACAAAGTTCGCAGATCAATCTGGCTGAAAGCCTTCTTATAATAGTTTCATCCGATACCTTAATCTTAATAACTCGATCATTTTTTTTGCCTATCTCCTTTAGTAAACCATCCAGATTCTCTGCCTGTACCTGAGTTCTTGGAAAACCATCCAGGACAAATCCTTCTTCACAATCCTTTTCCTCTAACCTTTTCTTCACCACCTCTAAAATCAATCCATCCGGAACCAACTCACCCTTAGACATAAAAACCATTACCTTTTCACCCAAGATCGTTCCCTTTTTCACCTCATCTCTCAATATATCTCCAGTGGAGATGTGAGGGATATTCAGCTTCAAAGATAAAAGCTCTGCCTGGGTTCCTTTTCCAGCGCCCGGTGCACCTAAGAATATGAAATTCAATTTAGAATCTTCCTTTTATCCTTCCTTTCTTCATAAACCCTTCATAATGCCTCATTATCAGATGAGACTCTATCTGCTGAAGAGTATCTAAGGCTACCCCTACCACAATTAAGATACTGGTCCCTCCAAAGTAGAAAGTTACATTCACCTTTTTCATAAGGAAATAAGGTATGATTGCGATTATGGCAAAAAAGATGGCTCCAGGAAGAGTAATTCTGGTCAAAATACGATCTATATATTCTGAAGTCCTTTTCCCCGGCCTTATCCCGGGTATAAAACCTCCATATTTTCTCATATTATCAGCTAAATCTACCGGGTTGAAAACGATGGCGGTATAAAAATAAGCAAAGAAGACGATCAGAAGACCATAAACGACCGAGTAAAGAATAGTTCCAGCATCAAACCAGCTTGTGACCATATGCATAAACTCACTATTGGGAAAAAAGGAAGCTAAGGTGCTGGGAGCAAACATAATCGACTGTGCAAAGATGATCGGAATGATCCCGGCTGCGTTTACCGAGAGAGGTATATGAGTGCTCTGACCTCCATACATTTTCCTTCCGACAACCCGTTTAGCATATTGAACCGGGATTTTCCTTTGAGCCCTTGTTACTAAAACTGTTGCAGCCACCACGACCAGCATCAAAGCCACTAAAAAAGCTTCAGCGAAAATAGTCCTTCTTCCTCCTAAAAGATTCTGAATCTCCTCGATAATTGCATTTGGAAAACGAGCGATGATTCCGATAAAAATTATCAAAGAGATACCGTTACCAATCCCCTTATCCGTTATCTGTTCACCCAGCCACATTATAAAGATTGTGCCGGAGGTAAAGGTTAACATAGTCAAAAGCCGGAATCCCATTCCCGGACTGGTAACCGCATATCTTCCTCCGATATTTATACTCTCTAAGAAAAGAGAAGTTGCCATAGCCTGAACCGCAGAGATAAGTACTGTCCCGTATCGGGTATACTGGGTGATTTTTCTTCTCCCTTCTTCTCCTTCTTTCTGCAACTTCTGAAAATATGGCACCACCGTCCCTAAAAGCTGCATAATAATCGAGGCTGAGATATATGGCATTATGCCTAAAGAAAAGATGGTGGCTTTGGCAAAAGCTCCACCAGCAAACATATCGTATAGACCTAAAAGGGAACCTCCAGCCTGTTTGAAAAACTCCCCTAAGGCCTGGGCATCCACTCCCGGAGTAGGAATATGCGAACCTATCCGGTAAACAACCAGAATCCCTAAGGTAAATAAAATCCTTTTCCTCAGCTCCGGTATTTTGAAAACGTTCTGAAAAGTGTTTATCATTTTATCAACTCAACTTTTCCACCACAAGCCAGGATTTTCTCTTTAGCGCTCTGGCTGAATGCCTGTGCCTGAATAGTTACCGGAAAATCTATGTTCCCCTCTCCCAATATTTTAACTGGTAGGTTTTCTTTTTTGACCAAGCCAAAGTTTTTCATAACCAGAGGATTAATCAGCTCCAACCGCCCACATTTAACCAGCGAGCCCAAGTTCACTACCTGATATTCCCGTTTGAAAAGCGAAGTGAATCCTCTTTTGGGTAGTCTCCTCTGCAAAGGCATCTGACCACCTTCAAACCAGGGGTGGATATTTCCACCGGAACGAGCTTTCTGACCTTTATGTCCTTTGGTTGAAGTTTTACCATGGCCTGAGCCCGGACCTCTCCCGATCCTTTTTCTTTTTTTAGTCGAACCAGCTACTTTTCTTAAATTACCTAATCTCATAAAGAAAATCCTCGATTATCTTTCCACCTCTTCTACTTTCAATAAATAATTTACTTTCTGAATCATACCTCTGATCTGAGGCGTGTCTTTGTGATATACTGTTTGATGTAGTTTTTTAATCCCTAAAGAACGAATAGTCTCCTTGTGAGATTTTTCGCAATCTATAGCGCTTTTGATTTGAGTTATCTTAAGTTCTTTTGCCATAAAAGTATTTTATTTTTCTTCCACTTCAGTTTTTTCGACAAATTCTCTAATCCTTAATAGACCGGCCAGGGTAGCTTTTACTACATTATTAGGATTTGAAGTACCTAAAGATTTGGTTAAAATGTCTTGAACTCCTGCTGCTTCTAAAACTGCTCTTACTGGTCCGCCAGCAATAACTCCGGTACCTGGAGAAGCAGGCTTCATAACCACAGAAGCCGCTCCGAATCTACCGATTATCGGATAGGGAATAGTCCCATCTTTTAAAGGAATCTCGACCATATTTTTCCTGGCTGATTCCGTCCCTTTGGTGATAGCATCGGAGACTTCTCCGGCTTTACCCAGACCCACACCAACTTTTCCTTTCTTGTCCCCGACTGCTACTAAAGCAGTAAACCCAAATCTCTTACCTCCCTTCACTACTTTAGCAACTCGATTAATATAGATTACCCTTTCCTCAAATTGCATTTCATCCGCATCAAATTTCATTCAATTACCTCTCGATTAAAATTTCAAACCGCCTTCTCTGGCTCCCTCAGCTAAGGCTTTAACCCGACCATGATAGACATACCTGTTCCTGTCAAAGACCACCTGCACTATCCCCTTTTCCTTGGCCATAGATGCCAGATAAAAGCCTACCTTCTTAGCTATCTGAGTTTTAGTCGCTTCATTATTTAACTCCTTTTTCAACGAAGGAGTTAAGCTTGAAACCCCCAATAAAGTCCTGTGCGACAGGTCATCTATAAGCTGAGCGGAGATATGATTTAAACTTTTGGATACTGTCAGCCTGGGTTTCTCAGGTGTCCCTCTAATCTTTTTTCTAACCCTTTTCTGTCTCCTCTCTGAGGAGAATCTCTTTATCTTAGTCTTATCTCTCATAAAACTTAAATATCCTTTTATTAGAGTAATCTTTTTTTAAGCCGCAGCCTTACCAGCTTTTTTACGAACTTTCTCACCCTCATACCTGATCCCTTTACCTTTATAAGGCTCCGGCGGTCTAAATGATCTAAGTCTCGCTGCAACCTGTCCCACCAGCTCCTTATCAATTCCTGAGACTACAATCCGGGTAGGGTTATCAATAATTATTTTTATATCCTCTGGTGGCGCAAAAAGTATGGGGTGTGAATATCCCAAACTTAATGATAGTTTTTTACCTAAAAGCTCAGCTTTATACCCTATACCCACAATAGACAGTGCCTTCTTAAACCCTTCGGTTACACCTTTAACCATATTAGCAATTATGGCTCTGGTTAAGCCATGCAACGATTTGTCAACCTTGTCATCGGAGCTCCTTTTCACCAAGACCTTGTCCCCTTCTAATTGGATTTGCATAGCTGGATGAAATCTTTTAATCAATTTACCCAGAGGTCCATTCACCGTTACCTCATTCTGGGAGACTTCCACTTTTACCCCCTTTGGTACAACTACCGGACTTTTACCAACTCTCGACATCTATCACTCCTGAAAAGCTGAAATCACCAGATACGACAGATAACCTCTCCACCTATCCCCTTTGCCCTGGCCTGGCGATCGGTAAGCACTCCCTGGGAGGTAGAAAGGATATACATGCCAAACTCTCTGCCAATCTTTTTTAATTTATCTTTATCAAAATAGATCCGTAATCCCGGTTTGCTGATTCGCTCAAGTTTGATAATACTCTTTTCTCCTTTTATATCATACTTCAGATAGAGCCTTAAGACATTTTGCTTATTATCTTCAACTTCAACATAATTTCGAATATACTTATTCTCTAAAAGTGTCCTGGCTATCTCTTTCTTTATCCGGGAACTGGGTATATCTGCAGTTTTATGCTTGGCCTTATAAGCATTTCTTATACGGGTAAGCATATCTGCTATTGGGTCGGTAACATTCATCTGCTCTCCTCGAATCTAATTCTACCAGCTGGCTTTAACCACGCCGGGTATTTCACCACTAAGGGCTAATTCTCGAAAACAGATACGACACAGGCCAAAATCCCTCATATATCCCCTGGGCCTGCCGCATCGGTTACATCGGTTACGTTTTCTAACCTTGAACTTAGGTTTCCGCTTGGCTTTTTCTATCATTGCCGTTCTTGCCACTTTCTTATTCTCCTTAAGTCACTTTTAACTGCGAAAAGGCATTCCTAAAGCTTTTAAAAGCTCCAGTCCTTCTTCGTCTGTATCAGCCGTAGTGCATATAGTTATATTCATACCTCTGATCTTTTCAACTTTGTCATAGTCAATCTCTGGAAAGATCAACTGCTCTTTAAGACCTAAATTAAAGTTACCCCGACCATCAAAAGACTTGGCTGGCACTCCTCTAAAATCCCTGATCCTGGGTATGGCGATATTCACCAATTTATCAAAAAAATCCAGCATACGATCTTTTCGCAGGGTCACGCAACAGCCAATCGGTGCCCCTTCTCTCAATTTGAAATTCGAAATCGATCTCTTAGCTCTCCTCATGATTGGCTTCTGACCGGTGATTATAGTCAGATCATTTATGGAAGATTCTAAAAACTTGACATTCTGAATTGCTTCTCCTACGCCAATGTTAATCACGATCTTCTCCAGTCTGGGAACCTGCATTAGATTCCCATACCCGAATCTTTTCATTAGGCTTGGAACTACCTCTTTTCGGTATTTCTCCTTAAGCCTTGGAATATATTTGGTTTTAGGGGAACCTTTCTCCTGCTCTTTTTCTTTTCCCTTTTCTTTTCCTCTATCTTTTTCTTTTGCCATTTAAACTTACCTTTTTATATCTCTCGTAAAACCTCTTACTTCTCACCTTTTACTTTCTTATATTATCTCACCGCATTTCCTGCAAATACGAACTTTATTCAGTTTTTCACCAGTCTCGGACTTTAACAACCTATAGCTTACCTTAGTAGATGAAGAACATTTGGAACAATATAACATCAAGTTTGAAACTTCAATCGAACCTTCCTTTTCCAGGATTCCACCTTTTGGATTCTTGGAGGTAGGGCGGGAATGCTTCTTTATGAAATTAATCCCTTCCACTACCGCTCTATTTTTTTCTCTAGAGATTTTAAGCACTTTACCCATCTTACCTCGATCGTCTCCGCTGATCACCAGAACTGTATCGCCTTTTTTAATCCGCATCTTTACTCTCCTGAACCACTTTTAATCTCCTTATAGCACTTCAGGTGCCAGAGAGATTATCTTCATAAATTGTTTCTCCCTTAATTCCCTGGCAACTGGCCCAAAGATCCTGGTCCCTTTTGGCTCAAGCTGTTCATCTATTATCACTGCCGCATTATCAGAAAAACGAATATAGGAGCCGTCTTTTCTTCTGGTCTCTTTAGTAGTTCTAACCACCACCGCCTTGCAAACATCGCTTTTCTTCACCGTCCCTCCGGGCAAAGCATCTTTAACTGTGACCACGATTATGTCTCCGATTCGGGCATATCTTCTTCTGGTGCCACCAAGAACCCTGAAACATTGCACTACCTTTGCTCCCGTATTATCCGCTACTACTAATTTAGAGTATTCTCTGATCATAAATAGTACCTAAGGTAAACTTTTAAAACTACTTAGCTTTTTCAATGATCTCTAAAAGTCTCCATCGTTTAAGCTTAGACAGAGGTCGGGTCTCCATAACTTTAACCAGGTCCCCGATCTGGCACTCTCCTTTTTCATCGTGAGCATACAGTTTAGAGGATTTTTTAATCGTCTTCTGATAAACCGAATGTCTTAAAAGTCTTTGGACTGCAACCACTATAGTTTTCTGCATACGATTAGAAACGACTCTTCCAATCCTGATTTTTCTTTTTTTTCTCTCTATCATATGGTTTTGATTTTTCTTTTAGCTTTATGATTCAAGCTTAGTTTTTACTTTATTTTTCTCTCTTCTGGAGTAGCCAGCTTCCTTTTTCCCAATTCCTCTTCTCTCAGCAGAGTGTTGATCCTGGCAATATCTCTTCTTATTACCCTGAGCTTGAGTGGATTATCTAGCTCCTTGGCTGATTTCTGCATATTTAAATTAAACAACTCTTCTTCAAGTTCCTCTTTTTGCTGAAGGAGTTCTTCTTTAGTAAGATCTTTTAAGATTGCTTTCTTCATATTCTATAACCTGTTAATTAAACTGAGCCCTCGAAACCATTTTGGTCTTTATGGGAAGTTTATGAGCTGCCAGGTCAAAAGCTTCTTTAGCCACTTCTGTGGTAACCCCTTCCAATTCAAAAAGAATTCTACCGGGTTTGACTACTGCTACCCAGTACTCCGGATTCCCTTTTCCTTTTCCCATCCTGGTCTCTGCTGGCTTTACCGTAGCTGGCTTGTCTGGAAAAACCCTTATCCAGACTTTCCCACCTCTTTTTAAATGCCGGGTCAGGGCAACTCTGGCCGCCTCAATCTGCTTATCAGTAATCCAGGCAGGCTCAAGCGCTTTCAAGCCAAATTCTCCAAAATCTATATTGGAGCCTCTGGTAGCTTTTCCTCTTCTTTTGCCTC
>Ga0315291_10002914_pt1 | contig 22184 bp, 16 predicted proteins | sample YL17G12_20_MG_FD_203070 | JGI IMG/M metagenome (GOLD analysis project Ga0315291, IMG submission 203070) | Sediment microbial communities from Yellowstone Lake, YNP, Wyoming, USA - YL17G12_20 | ecosystem: Environmental > Aquatic > Freshwater > Lake > Sediment | place: USA: Wyoming | collected... | reverse complement strand
GTGCGGATGGGTATCCCTCCGTTTTGCTGAATGACCTCACGAACAGTCCTGGAACAGGGAACATTGTATAATATGGTTGCGCCTTTTTCCTTTTGAAGAAGCCTCTTAGCCACCAGGGCAGCAACTATATCTCCACCCAGGGTTACTCCCTTCTCGTCTACCAAAAACATCCGGTCCGCATCACCATCAAAAGCCACGCCGAAATCAGCTTTCTCCTCTAAAATCTTTTTCCTCAAAGGGACCATATTCTCCGGAATCATAGGATTGGGCACGTGGTTAGGGAAAGAGCCGTCCAGTTCAAAGAACATCGGAATCAGCTTGCAGGGAAGATGGGAGAAAAAATCAGGCAGGACCTTTCCGGCGATTCCGTTCCCGGCATCGGCTACTATCTTAAAAGGCTTGATTTTCTGCGGTTCGATAAAAGATAAAAGGTGCTGTATGTAATCGGGCTGGATATCCTGTTTTTTTACTACACCTTTTTTCCCAGGGGTCAGAAAATCTCCCTTAAGTATGATCTCCCTAATCTGCTCGATCCCTTCTTTTCCGCTTAAAGGCACAGCTTCTTTTTTGCACATCTTTATCCCGTTATATTCCGGCGGATTGTGCGAGGCGGTAATCATAGCTCCGGAATCGTATCCGAATTTGCCGACTGTAAAGTACAGAGCATCAGAAGTGCACAAGCCTATGTCTATTACATCTGCGCCTGCCTCGGTTATCCCACGGGCAAGGCTTTTGAACAGGGTATCTGAGGAGAGCCGCATATCCCGACCTATGATCACCATTCTGGGATTAAGATATCGGACGAAAGCCTTGCCGATCAGGTAAACGATATCGTCGTTAATCTCCTGAGGATAGATTCCTCTTATGTCATATGCCTTGAAGATTGAGGGGTTTATTTTTGAACCTTCTATTTCCATGGGTTACTCCGACGTTTGAATAACTATAAAGAAAAAAGTTACCCTTGTCAAATCTTTCTTTTAGAGGTTTTTAGAGCACATCCCTCAGGGGCTGGATGCCTGCATTGAAACGGTCAATGCACTCCAAAAAACTGTAGCGTTGCCAATCCTTTGGCAACGTGTGGAATCATTCATCTGGTTCAAAGCCTAAAAAAAGTCTTTTATTCAAGATTTTTTGCTTGACAAACCTTCGTTCTGCCGATAAAATATGTGAAAGTATTCACAACGCTATGCGAAAAATCTCAGAATCCACGATCCATAGGCTATCCCTTTATTATCGCACCCTGATAAGCCTGCAGAGGGAAAGGTATATCACGGTTTCCTCCAAAGAGCTGGCTAGAAGGGATAAGCTCACCCCAGCTCAGGTGAGGAAAGATCTCTCCTTTTTTGGGAGCTTTGGGACAAGGGGATTGGGGTATCCGGTGAACGAGCTTAAGGATAAGATCGCCTCTATCCTTGGATTGAACCGGACCTGGAATGTGGCTCTGGTGGGGGTGGGAAACGTGGGTTCAGCATTAGTCTCCTATAAGGAATTTCCCAGGCAGGGGTTTGCCATTAAGAAGATATTTGACAACGACCAGAGGAAGATAGGAAAAAACCACAAGGGGATAATAGTATCGGATGTAAAGAATCTGGCTAAAGAGTTGAAAGAAGATAAAATCGAGATCGTGGTCCTGGCTGTTCCAGCTCCTGCTGCCCAGAACGTGGTGGATGAGGTAGTATTAGCCGGAGTTCATACTATTCTTAACTTCGCTCCCACCAACCTCAAGGTCCCGGACAACGTAGTTCTGCGCACGGTCAATATGGCAATGGAGTTAGAGCATCTCTCTTTTGCCCTTTCCAACCGGGGGAAGATAAAAGAGCTATAACTTCTTTATCCCCGGTATCAAAAACCCGGTTAATCCACCCAGGGCAACTAAAACCCCGCTTAAAAAAACAATCATCTGGACGTGTAAAAGCCCTCCCAGGACTCCTACCAAAGCTAAAGAGAGCGGTCTTAAGCCTCCGCTAATTGTTCCCAGGGTGCCGAAGACCCTGCCTTGTTTCTCGTGTGGTATTTTGGACTGAAACACGACCGGGACTAAGATGTTGGCAAAGGAGAACCCAAACCCGCACCCGCCCAGAAGAAAGATCGAGGTCCAGAAGGATTCCGAGACTCCGAACAGGGCTAAAAAGGACCCGGCTACAACTATTCCTATCATTATAAAGGTTCCTTTTCTTCTAACTCCGCCAATCATCCCGAGGAAAAGGCTGCCCAGAACCATTCCTACAGAGATGCTTGAGCCAAGCACCCCGAACCCCTCTGCTCCCATCTTAAATATCTTCTTAACCATCAACGGTATTAAAACCCCTACTGGAGCCACGAAGAAATTAAGAATGGAGAATAAGACCACGAGTCCCAGTATCCCTGATTCTTTACGGATAAAATTCAGACCATCCAGGAGTTCCTGCAGGAATCTTTTTCTCGCCTCTGAAGGAAAAACCTGCTCAACTTTGACTCTCACCAGAAATATGGCGATACCCGAGACGAAAAAGCTTAAAGCATCCAAAAACATCACTGTTCCAGCTCCAAAAAGAGCGACCAGTGCTCCTCCTAAAGCAGGCCCGATGATTCCGCTTAAGTTGCTGCTCATCTGAGATATGGAGTTAGCCTGGACTAACTGCTCCTTATTCACTATCACCGGTAGGAATGAGGCTAAGGCGGGGTTAAAGAAGGTTGACATAGATGAAAGGAAGGCTGCGATTACAAATATGTGCCAGACCTGAAGTTGATTCAAGAAGTAAAGCACTCCAGGTACAGTGATCAGCACCCCACGTCCCAGGTCCATCAGGATCAAAAGCCTCCTTTTATCCACCCGGTCAACGTATGTTCCAGCAAAAGGTCCCAGGATGATGGCAGGCAGGGAAGAGCAGATAGCCACAGTAGCCATAGCGGCAGTGGAGCCGGTTTTTTCCAGGACCCACCACATCAGGGCGATCATATACAAGAAATCGCCGACCACTGAGATAGTCTGGCCTATCCAGATTGAAAAGAAATTCAGATTCCGAAAAATCGAACCATAGCCCCGGTTTTTTCCCTGTAAACTTTCCATTTATCTATTATCAATTCTCAGTTTAAAAATATTTTCTCCGGTTTTCAAATCGAAGAATAAAGCTTTATCCAAATTGAAAGATAATTCCGAGAAAATCCCGGGATGAAGGTTTTCATAGAATCTTTCCCTGGTTACTAATTTCTGATCTCCGGCTTTAAAATAAAGGAAAGCCTCTGCACCGACAGGCTCGATCTGCTCCAACTCGAATTTTAGATTCTGGCTTTCTCTACAAATCCTTACATCCTCAGGCCTTATTCCCAGGCAGATTTCCCTGCCAGCGTACTCCTTCAAATCCTTTTCAAATTTCCCCGGAAGAGAGAGTTTTTGCCTGTCCCCAAAGGTAAATTCCAGAGAAGAAATCAGAATACCTTTAAGCAGATTCATCGAAGGCGTTCCTATAAAGGAAGCCACAAAGATATTAGAAGGTGAACTGTACAGCTCAAAAGGTGTTCCGATCTGCTGAATAGTGCCTTCCTTCAAAACCAGGCACCTATCACCCAGGGTCATAGCCTCTAACTGGTCATGAGTCACATAAACCACAGAACTCTTTAATCTCTCATGCAGTTTCAAAAGCTCACCTCTCATCTGGACCCTGAGGAGAGCATCTAAATTGGATAAGGGTTCATCAAAAAGAAAAATTTTTGGTTTTCTGACTATAGCCCTGCCCAAAGCTACCCTCTGTCTTTCCCCTCCGGAAAGCGCCTTGGGTTTTCTCTGAAGCAGCCCGCCTAATCCCAAAATATCAGCAGTCTCATAGACCCTTAGTCTGATTTCCTCTTTTGGATATCCTCTTAGTTTCAAAGGGAAGGCAAGGTTCTCAAATACCGTAAAATGAGGGTAAAGGGCATAGTTCTGGAAAACCATAGCCACATCCCTTTGTTTAGATGGGAAGTGGTTGATCAGAACTCCATCTAAATAAATCTCTCCCGTAGTAACCTCCTCCAATCCTGCTATCATTCTCAAGATGGTGCTTTTTCCGCAGCCAGAGGGACCAACCAGGACGAAAAACTCGCCTTCCTCCACTTCAAAGCTGATATCCTTCAAGACCTGATTTTTGTCAAAATGCTTGTTTACTTTTCTGAGCTGAAGTTTAGCCATAGTTAAAAAGAATTTGATTTATTATATATTTTGATATGCTGATTAGCAAGGCATTAAAACTGATTTTCTCGGAAAAATTTTTTGATTCAAATTTTTGTTCTGGGCGAGCTGGCTTCTGACAAAACTATAGGGTAAAGAGAAATTTTATCTTGAGCCAGGCGATTATCTGTAGAAAATTGACCTAGTTGACCTCAATGCTCTTTCCAAAATGGAACGCATTGTCAATAAGTCAAGAATATTCAAAGGATAACAAAAAAGGATGCAAAAGAGCAAAATAATTAACTTGGTAACCTATTTGACTATATATTGGGGAGAAAAAACAGAACATCTCTTTTTCTATATCTTGTATCTGAAGTAAAATATTTTACAATATATTGAGGCAGGATGGATATTTCTCAAAAAAATCTTTACTCCTCATCAGATTTTGCTTGACAAGAGATGACATAGAGTTAGATTAATGGTTGAGGAGAGGGATGTAATTAGCTGGGCAATTTAGTATTAGAATTACTCCTCACAAGCACTTGCTTTTTGAAAAGGGATATTTGAAGGTAAGATAAGTTTAGCAGATTAATTGATGTTTTGAAAAGACGGAGGAATTTTTTTATCTGTGAATGTTCATTTTTTGAACATAAGGAGGAGGTGATTCTATGGAGCTGAAAGAATTAATCCTGGAGGTGGAGGAGTTAGAGGAGAAGATTGCTCCTTTATCATCTAACGGCGGACAGTAATTTGTCCTGGTTGCTTTTTGTAACGACAATTAGCACCTCCTAATCGAAAGACCACCCTGCTCCTGGGTGGTCTTTTCTTTTAGGAAAAAAACCCTAAAAAATCGAAGATTTCACTTGACAAGCCTTGTCTAAGGAATATTTTTAAGGTAGTATTGGTCTTACATATGGCTTTCCTTAACAAGCAGGAATACCCGGCAAATTAGCTATTCCACTTTGCCGATAAAATAGAATATAAGAGTTCATTTACAGAGAATTTACCTAAAAGGAGAATAAGATGAAAAAGAAAATTATCTTAGGGCTTTTATTCTTAGTCCTTTTTTTGTTTTTTATGACCACTTCCTGGGCTTTAGATTATGACAGCTATTTAAAGTCCAGGCATCAGGAACACCCCGAGCAAGGTGTGCAAAGTGTGCCCGTAATCCCGCAGACTACAGATCCTAGTCCTTCGATGATAAAATTTATATTTGTTCCTGCTGGGCAGAATCTTCCAGTATTAATCTTTTTTAACAAGTCATCAACCCAGTCTAAGTTAAGAGTGCAGGATTCAACAAAAAATTCAACCATTTCTCTTAATAAAACAAAATGAATGAGAACCCGCAGAACTCTACAGAGAGTTTAACTCACCAGCTCGTTGATATAGAAAAACTAATTGAAAGCAAAGAATATGTAACTGCCTTAGCTGAGATCAGGGAGATTCAAAGTTCCGGCCAGTCAGATTCAGTTTCCTTAGAAACTGGGCGATTTTATTATCTCTCTACGAAAGTTTTCCACTATTTAGGAAGTTATCAGGAAGCTTTAGAAGCAGGTCAAAGAGCCATCTCCATATTTGTTAAATTACATGATGAGATTGAAATAGCCCAAACTCAATATCTCTTAGGCTTAATTTACATCGCCATTGGCAATCTCAAAGCGGCTGAGATGGAGGTAAGGGATGCCTTGACCGGTTTCAGGAGAAGTGATAATTTCAAAGAAGCAGTTTATTGCCTGAGCCGACTTTCACAAATAGAGTTTATTAAAGGAAACTATTCCAGATCCATAGAATATATTCATGACGCTATTGGATATGCCGAGAAAGGAATGGAACCCGACAAAAGAGCTTTTCTTTATGGGAATTTAGGTGTAAGGCTTTTGATGATAGGGAACTGGAAAGAAGCTGAGAAAAATTTGCTCATGAATACGGAACTAAACCAATGTGCAGAAAATGAGCTTGATTTATGCAGGGGTTTACTCTCCTTGGGCTACATTTATTTTCTGAAAAGAGAATTCATAAAAGCTAAGAATTCCTATGAAGAGTCTTTGAAGCTAATTCAGAGACACAACTGTGTGCGCGAATTAGCTATCTATCATGAATATTCCGGAGAATTGGCTTTTGTCCAAGGGGATTATCAAGTAGCTCTTGAGCATTACACCAAAGCTATCGAGATCGGAGAAAAGATTGCCCCGAACAGCGGGATAATCAGCCAGACCTGCCGTCTTTTGGCTGAGTTGCAAGTGGCTGAGAAAGAATATGACCAGGCATTAAGTTCCTGTCAGAGAGCCTTAGAGGTTAGTATCTCCTTAGGCGAAAGAGTTGAGGAGGCTGCTTGCTATCGGATTTTGGGGCAGATTTATGCAGTTAGAGGTGACGGAAAATCAGCCCAGGAGAATTTCAACAAGAGCTTCAGAATCCTGGAGGAGATCAAGGCGAAATATGAGTTAGCTAAAACCTATTTAGAGGCGGGAAAGTCAAGTTGCTTTGATCAATATGAACGCCTGAAGTTCCTGGGCAGGGCTGAGGATATCTTCAAGGAATTAGAATCCAAATATCATCTGGGTTCAGTAAATTTAGCTCTATCTTCCCTCTTTTTCGAGAATGGAGAATATGAGAAATCCGAACTTTTCCTCAAAGACGCGGAGAGGGTATTCCGGGAGTTAAAAGAGGAGAAGGATCTGGACCTGGTTCAGGAGTTCAGAAAGAAGCTTAGCAAATTCACCGGCAGACTTGAGATGCCTGATTCTGAACGAGCATATACTTTCTCTGATATCATCACTCAGAATAAAGGAATGCTGGACATACTGGAGAAAGCCAAGCAGATAAAAGATACCAATATGACTGTTCTAATAGAAGGCGAGACCGGGACAGGTAAGGATTTATTAGCAAAATGTATTCATTATGAGAGCAGAAGGAAAGATAAGAAATTCGTTGTGGTCAACTGTCCTGCAATTCCGCACGAGCTGCTGGAGAGCGAGCTTTTCGGATACAAGAAAGGTGCATTTACCGGAGGCTCTTATGATAAAAAGGGTTTGTTGGAGGAGTCAGATGGCGGAACATTATTTTTGAATGAGATAGGTGATCTGCCCTGGCTTATACAGGCAAAGCTCTTAGGGGTGATAGAAAATAAAGAGTTGACCAGATTAGGGGAGACCAAGACAAGGAAGGTAAACTTCAGGATAATAGCCGCGAGTAACCGGGATTTAGAAGAAGAAGTAAGAGCAAACCGTTTTAGAGATGATCTGTACTATCGTCTAAAGGTGATAAGTTTTGTCCTACCCCCTCTTAAGGAGAGGAAAGAAGATATATCGCTGCTGATCAATCACTTTGCTACACTTTACTCCGACAACGGGAATGTAGAATTAGGAAATGAAATTTTGGAAGCATTTATTCACTATACCTGGCCGGGGAATGTAAGAGAGCTGGAAAACGAAGTCAGACGATTAGCAGCTTTTCCTGAGGTGGGTATGAACAAAGTGCTCAAGGGATTAGATCATCAATCACCCCGCTTAGATGTCAAAATGCAAGAGTTTGAAAAAAAGGAGATCCTGGATGCTTTGAGAAGATATAATGGCAATCGAAAGGAAGCTGCAGAGCTTCTGGGTATCTCGGAGCCGACTTTATGTCGGAAGATAAGGTTTTATAATATCACCGTCTAAGATTTCATTTTTGAAAAACAGCATTTCATTTCTGAAATTCAGATAATCCCAATTCAAACATCGACTTAGCTTTCAGGGGTATGGAAGTTCATTTCATTTTTGAAATATCTGTGTGGTTCTAACGCACGCACTTTCCCCTGATAGCTTTTCAAGCTAATCTCTAATTCGTTGACAACCAAAGGGTTGATACTTATTCCGTTTTGATCCACTTGTTGGGCATATTTTTTGTTATTGAACTATCTGGTTGGTTTTTACTTCTTCTTTCTTGGTTTCCAAAGCTCTGCCTTGGGTGGAGGGGCCCCGGGCGGAGCGGAAAGGAGAAAATTAGACAAAGGAGAGATAAAAATGGTTGATTATCCGTGTAGCTTTATATAATATGTAAGAGAAAAACACGCAAATGGGAGGTGAAGAAAATGAAGAAAACATTGATTGTCTTTTTGTTAATCTTCTTTACCTTTGGAATTAGAGCCGGAAAAGGGGAGGATTTTACTCCTCCGTCAGGGTCAGGAAGCCAGTTTGACTCTGGTCAAATTCTGGAGAAGGCGAAATCTCTTTTTGAGAGTGAAAAAGGAAAAGTGGAGCAGTACTGGCAGAAGATAAGGAACGAGGACATTAAGGCGGATTATGACACTATTCTGGGTCCATATTTTGTGGTGTCGCAGAGACCTGACTTAAACCCGGGCTATCTGTGTTATTTTGCCAAGCAGGGAAACATCACTGGACAGGCTGTCATTGACTCCTACGGAATGAAAGGTGATATTAGCATTTTTCCTAAAGGCAAAACAAAATACACCACATTGGTGTTAGACTTCTGCGCTGCGGAACAGAAATTTTATGAGAAGTTCCCTGATTCAAAAAAGGCTGTCCTTGCTCAGTTGGTTTTCCCAGCCAGATTCTGGGGACCATCCTTTATTACCCATCTGCCAGCTGTCTGGTGGCTAATAGATGATGCCGGTAATTGCTACTACATCACTCTAACCGGCGATATCTTTAGCTTCTCTGAGTTAGCTGGCAAAGCTGGGCAGAAAGTTCCGGGAGTTATCTATGACGATGACCCGGGAACTCAATCATCAATTGAAGGAGGATCAAAATGAGAAAAGTGATTCTTTGGGTGGTAGTCGGCTTTGTGGCTCTAACAACCTTGCTAACTCTGTCTTGTTTCGAAGAGGAGTCCAAGTATTTGTATATCATCGTTTCTGACGGCGGTATACCGGCTTACTACATGCAAGAGGATAATACATGGTGCGGTGCGGCTTGCATTGAAATGTATGCGCGCTTTAATAACCCATACTTTTCCAAGACTCAAGCCGAAATTATGTTCCTGGCTGACCGTGAATATCCCTTTGGTCTATTGAGCGAATATGAGGTATGTGCCTTTATGAACAATTACATAGCAGCGAACGGTTTCGCTGTTTATGTCTCCCAGGCCGCCACCTTCCTATGGAATACCAGGCAGTCAATCGACGCAAACCAGCCTTTCATCTGCGGCATGTACGACAACCACTGGGTTTTTGTAACGGGCTACCGGGTACCCAGAAGTAATATCAGCGATCTCTAGGGAATTATCTATGCCGACCCGGCTAAAATGTGCAACTCAGACTCAAGTTCTTGCTACGGGGCTTTCTATGACATGGCATCCAGCGTCTTTCTTAACTTTACCGGCACACCCGTGGTCTATGTGGCTGTATTCAATCCTCCTTTAATGAAGGAGATGTTCCCACCGGTGGTTGACTCCAGTGCCTATCCGCCCTATGTGTATGCTAATTACTATAACTTCAAAGCAGCTAAAGGAGTCCCTGGTCCGGGTGATAGTAATATTCCCTTTGCGGATGGGAATAACGGGATTCCAAATCCATTGGAGGGTAGAATTATTCAGGCCGCGGAGTCTACATTAGCTGTTTGGGGAGCTGACCAGTTAATCGGGCTGGATCCTGAATATGCGAGCCAGTTTGACGGAGCTTATCCGGCTTCAGTAGAGTTGGTGACTAACATGGCCTATCTCCGATTTGGCGGTCCAGAAACTTTCCCATGCCCAATCAATTGCGGCGGCCAGACATTCTGGGTGGTTACTTATGCGAGTAGCGCAGGCTACTACTATGTGGGATCGGTGAGAGTTAAACTGACTGATGATAGCACCACCTTTGAGTCAGGCGGCATTGCCGGCTTTATCTCTACTGGATCAGCTAAAGCTAATCAACCAGGGCAGTCTTCCGGAGCTAATAAACTTGCTACTGTCAGTGCCGGGTTCCTCACTAGAAAGGAATTGCACAGAATGTTCCCCGATTGTACATTCTTCCCATTCTGGGATCTGAATGAGTTAACAGCGACGCCTTTTCTGCCGTTCTGGTATGTACAAAGACCGGATGGCTCCAGGTTTATTCTTAATTCCTGGGGTCAGGAGATGGTGCGTGATGCCAATAATGGTGTCTTACTATTAAAAGGTAGCGGGCAAACCAAACAGGGCTCAATACCTAATAAGATGTCGCTTTCCCAGAATTATCCCAATCCTTTCAATCCGGAGACCCAGATAAACTTTGCCGTACCAAATTTTGCACCGGTCAAAATAGAAATATTTAATGTTCTTGGACAGAGGATAAAGACCCTAGTTAACGGTGAATATCAGGCTGGCAATTACCGGGTTACTTGGGACGGCACTAACCAAAATGGCGAGAAAGTGTCAAGCGGTATCTACCTTTACAGATTACAGGTAGGCGCCGAAACCGTCAGTAAGAAAATGATACTCACCAAATAGCTCAATAATTTTTTGGCAGGGGCTTAACTATAGGAGGTCGTGGCACTCTGAGTTCCTGCCCCCATCGCTAGGGGTAACGGAGCCTTTGCCGCTCCTTTTGCGGGTAGTGAGTTTCTGACTATCTATGGAGGAAGTTTTACTAAAGCCTCTTCCTCTGGGATAGCGGAGTTCCTACCCGTACATTAACGCGGAGAAACATAAGCTTTGAGATATATCCTACCATTAATATCTCATGAGCAGCCTGTTTCTCAGCTTTTTTATTTGTTTTGGAAAAAATAGAATTTTGGCTCGCCTTTTTAGTTTTTGTCATCTCTATTGACAAAAAAAGATGAAGTAATAGGATAACTTAATGCTATTTGTTCTTTTAGAAAACATCTTATGAAAGCACAATTTTGACCTTTAAACGCAGGAGGCTTAAGGTGAAAAAATTAGTCGTATTTATTGGCTTGATGGCGATTTTATTATGCCTTAGCCAGGCTAGGGCAGAGGAAAATGATAAACGTTTCGCGCTCTCCTTTGGTTTTGGCCAGACTGTGCCTACCAACCCGGCACTCAAGGAATTAGCAGGAGGTAGCGCCAAATCCACGATTGTAGGATTTGGGTATCGTTTTGGGAAAACATCTTATTCTACCTTTAATTTGGTGGTGCAAATAATGGGTCTGCCACTAAGGGGCAATGAATGGATATTTGTCTCTGATCCCAATGGCATGCAAAGGAGCCATTATGCCGATTGGGACTGGACAGCGGCGGTCCTCTACGTGAAGATGAACGTAGGGAAAGGCAGCCTGACTCCTTTTGTGGAAATGGGCGGGGGCGTATATCATCTAAGTGTGGAATATCCCTTTCCTCAGTTTTTTGAACAAAACGGCCAGTGGTATTTTCAATGGGAAATCAGAAATATTGCTGAAACTTATCCGGGTTTTATCGCAGGGGCTGGGTTGCAACTGACCTTAGGAGAGCTTTCTATACTGGGTGGAATTGAATATAATGTTATTTCGATGAAACCAGCTCTACAATTGCCATTGGCCTCTCCGGTCAGTCAGGCTAATATCATAAATTACAAACTCTCCCTGGCCATAGCCTTTTGATTTTGGCGGCCATGATCACTCTCCCTTTAGGATTCTATATCTTCCGTTGGGGGTTCAATAAAGCCAGAAGAAGCGGCACTTTAGCAGAATACTAAATTCAACAGAAAAAAATTACATTATTGATCGTCAAATCAGCTAATTGACTCTCCAATTTTGGAGATTTTTTATTTCTACAAAGACTACTTCATAGATATCCTCGAGCTGGATGTATCTATTTTTCAATAGATTAAGCAGTTTCTGAATATCAAAAATCGGTATGGCACGCTTTTTGTTATAGAATCAGCCGGTTGGTTTTTTGCCCCCTTATCTCTTTTCTTAGTTAAATGAATAACTCCGCCTGGGTAGAGGGGGCCCGGGCGGAGCGGGGATGGAGTTTAATAGGAGTTGATTAAGATGATTGACTATCCAAGCGGCTTTAGCTGAACAAGAATTTAGAAGTTTAGGTAAAGAAAACTCTTGACATCTGCTTTTAAACTTATTTAAAATAGGGAGGATAGAAAAATGAAAAAAATAATCAGCTATATAACACTGTTGGTTTTTGTCATGCAGTTAGTTGCTGGATGTAAATCGACAACCACCAGTAAAAAGCCTACAAGCCCATCTATAGATTCACAGCGGCTCACAAGTTCCACAGCCGATGAACGCAAATCAAATGCCACAAGCACCCCTGCTGAACACACCGAACTGGGATCCATGCCAGCATCCTTGAGCTTGCCTAATGCAATGGTCCTGATTCTTGATTGTGAATCTGATACAGCATCGAAAGAGGTTTCTATGAATCTGTCTGTGACGTGGCTCGATAATTCATCGTGTTCCAGGAAATTTAAAGTTAAACGCCTGACTCCGAGTTCCTATGATAGGAGCGCTGAAGTGTACCTGGCTGACAATACAGATAATATATTATATGAATTCATTATCGACTATGATACAGTTGAAACTGGCGGTTTCAAAATCACTGAGCAGACTCAGAGCGATCAAATGACACTCATCTGTCAAAATAGTGGCAGCATGACTATAGAATCATACAACATAAATGGTAACCATAGAGAATATAGATATCCAACCATAAGTATTGAGTCCAAGCAAGCCACAGTTGATTACTACAATAAATTCGAGAAGCCACGCTCTCAGTCTAAAATAGTACCTTATGAAAGTCCAAAGGTATCAGATGAGTATCTTCAGGTCCTGAGAGATTTCGATGCCTTTTATACACCAACTGTTAATAACACCCTGCATAATAACCGAGAAGGAGAATTACTGTCTTATTTGTCTTCCAATGAGACAGTAGCACAGATCATACAAGACAATTTAGGGGGCACTGAGGGAAAAGAAAGGCCAGTATTCTGTGACCTTTGCGAAATTTGCATGATATTGAAGTGTATGTATGGTGGTGGACCACTTAATGACCTTTGTAAAATTTGTGCAGCTTGCGTTGTTATATGCATTATTTTTGAGCGCTTATTCAGTTAACGTGAGTAAAGGAGGTGTTTAGTGCCAACAGAGAAAATCATAACACTAATTCAACTTTTACTTGTCGGAACAGGTCTTATACTTATGATTATAGCCAAATTCTTCAGAAAGCCAGGTGTGCCATTTTTTTCCTTTAACCCGAAATATTGGATGCCTGTGTGGAAGCTAAAAGACCTAATCCGTTCACCAGGATATGAACTCGGTTTAATAGGCACTATTATGGCTGTAATAGGAGCTGTTTGGTCATTATTAATGCGATAACTTATATCCTGACTCAGACTGCATTACTGTACACCTATTCCCGCATCTCTGAGGAGAGTCAGCTATTCGGGCATAAGAAAGGAGCATTCACTGGAGCATCTTATGATAAGAAGGGGTTATTAGAAGAAGCTGATCAAGGGACCTTGTTCTTGAATGAGGTAGCAGACCTGCCCATGTTAATCCAGGCAAAGTTATTAGGGGTGATAGAAAATAAAGAGTTGACCAGATTAGGGGAGACTAAGTCAAGGAAGGTGGATTTCAGGATAATAGCCGCGAGTAACCGGGATTTGGAAGAAGAGGTGAGAACAGGACGTTTCCGGGAAGATCTATATTATCGCTTGAAAGTGATAAGATTTATCCTGCCGTCATTGAGGGGAAGAAGAGAGGATATACCGCTGTTAATCAATCATTTTACAGCACTTTACTCTGACAATGGCGATTCAAAGTTAGGAAATGAAGTTTTGGAAGCGTTCATTCACCATACCTGGCACGGGAATGTAAGAGAGCTGGAAAATGAAATTAGAAGATATACCTCTTTCTCGGAATTAAGTGATGGATTGACCGGATATGAGAAGACAGATAGTAAGTCCACTCTTGGCAAGTTGAATGAGATGGAAAAATCTGAAATTTTAGAAGTCTTAAAGACAGTCAGGGACAAGAAAGAATCCGCCAAGTTACTTGGTATTTCGTTAGCCACCCTATATAGAAAGATAAAATTCTATGACTTAGATGTATAATCTCAATTTGAGAAAATCCATTCTCATTTTGAGAAACTTGAAACTTTCTGTCCGATATTAAGTTAAATAAAATAGCAAATCAAAACCTTTCTCATCCTGAGAGGGTTTTTTTGTTTTCTTTTTATTTTCCCTTCTGATTTTAAATCACCTTTTTTCTATCTTAGAATTAGATTTAGACTTAAGGGCAAGGAGTGCTGGAATTTCAGGGCTGGCACACTTTTTGTTATAGATTTAGTTGGTTGGTTTTTACTTCTTCTTTCTTGGTTTTAAAGGCTCCGTCCTGGGTGGAGGGGGCCCGGGCGGAGCAAAAAGGAAAAAGTATAAAGGAAAGAGCTGAAATAAAACTTGACAAATTACATTACGTTTTTATAGATAGAGGTAAGATTTTAAACCTCTTTTTTAGGTATTTAAGAAATCGTTCAGGAGAAATTGATTATGAAAAGTTTCAACTGCGGGGTGTGGTTGGTAGTTTTTCTGGCTGTTACTTTTATGGCGTGTAAGGAAACGGGGAAAAGTGTTGCTCCACCAGAGTTAAAGTACAAAATCGTGTATGTTTCCGAGGAGGGTATTTGTACCATAAATCCGGATGCGACAGAGCGCAAGGTGATAGTTCCTTTAGATAAGAATAATTCTTTTTCTACACCTAGATGGTCTCCTGACAAGCGAAAAATTGCCTTTACTGGACGCGTTGAAGGAAACGCTAGGATTATGTTGGTTAATTCTGATGGTTCTCACAGAAAGGTAATTGGTTTACCAGAAGGTGTAAAGAAAAGACCAAAACGAGGTGAGCCATATGTAGTCAGAGTAAAATATGATCTGGAATTTTTAGGATGGTCAAGCTCTGGTAAATACCTCTTATACAAATACGGACCTATCCTTGATGCCAGCCTTTTTGGGGTAATAAGCACAAAAGGGAAGGTAGTGGCTCAATTAGGCGGATCTTATCCAAGCTTTGGAGGGAAGGATTACTTAGTCTATGTGGGATATTATGGTAGCGTGATAACATTAGGAGCAGATATTTTTAGTTATGATCTTAAGACAAAGAAAAAGCAAAACCTCACTAATACTAACGGAAATAGGCCAACTTCTTATTATCCTGTCCTATCTCCTGATGGTATGATGATAGTTTTCCAGTATTATAGCCCGTCAGAGAACGAGTTATGGGTGATGAATTATGATGGATCTGGAAAGAAAAAACTGGCAATTCCAGGGAAAGATTTTCAAGGCGTGGCTTTGAGATCTCTTAGTTTTTCTCCAGATGGAGAGAAGATTATGTTTGTTCCTGATGAGGGGAACAGAAGCCAGATTTATATTATCAATCCAGACGGAACAGGGTTGCGGGCGATAACAGATAAAATTGTTTTAGGAACAGGAGGAGCTAGCTGGTCTCCAGATGGTAAAAGGATTGTCTTCACCTCGGATAAAGATGGAAACTATGAGCTGTATATAGCGAACATTGATGGGACTGGTCTGAAGAGATTAACCAATAATTCTATTATGGACTGTTGCCCGGACTGGTGAACAGAGTGAATTATCATGTAGATAACTTGTGGCATTGATTTTTAATCGGATGATAATTGGACTAACCAAATGCGGGTATGATGTAACAAACCGCAAATTTTAACCCTTTAACTGAAGAGGTATTATGCCTAAAGTTGCATTTGCTTTTCTAATTGCTGGAGTTTTCATTTTGTTCATCTTTCAAACTGCTTTCACAACACAGCCAACCATTCCCAGCAAGAAAATTGACATGAACATAACTTTTCCCAGTGAGCCGGACACAGGCAAGGAATGTATTGTCACTTTTTCTTTCACTCCGCTGGAGGAGATAGAGCACCAAAATGAGCTTAACGATGAAGCCAATATATACTTTTACCCTGAAGATGGGATAGAGATTATCAGTGGAGTCCCTAAATGGGAAGGGAGGTTGAGCAAGGGAAAGACTGAGATAATTCAGATTGTTTTTAAGGTGACTAAGCCTGGTTCTTTCCAGTTTGATGGAGTGGTCAAATCCTGCCGGGTGAATCCGCAATTCATTCGCAAAAATCCTAAAGTAAGTGAGAAAATGGCTAAGAAAGCATATGAAAAGATATTTACTCACCACAACGTTGTCTCAAAACATTTTCAGATTGGAGCAATAGAAAGGGGGAGTGTAATCTGGTCTATCGACGCAAGCACAGGGGAGGCTAAGAAGGTGAAAATTGAGAATAAAACTCCCCTTATTCCTCCTTTAATAAACTCTAATTTAGAGATAATACAAAAGTTAGAGACATCTACAAAGGAGCTACATTATGAAAAAGCAAAATTAAGTGAAGCTACTATGGAAGAATTTGGATTGTCAATAAACGAGGATAGCATATGGATTAAAAAGGCCTCATCTGACATGGAACGTTACTACACAGTAAATGGAAAATTTCAATATATCGATAACTATACTGATAGTTTACCTATGTTTGCTACTAAAGTGGCATGGTATTATTGGGACTCATATATACAAGACTGGGTATTCGAAGATACTACCCACACAGATACTTATGGCAATTTTGCAGTTTATACCAATCATAGCCATGTTCTAATTGCGACCTGGTCTATCAACCCTGATTGCTTTGTTTTTCACCAAAATGGTAGATTACAAGCAGGTCCCATGTATGCCTACGGATTGGGAGTTGAAATCACGGGTTTGAGTGGTAACTTCACAATTCCACGACAGTATACCACGGAAGATGACCCAGACAGAACTGGAGCTTTTGGAATATTACCTGTTATTAGCAAAGGCAGGAAGTTCATCGAAAATGTGGTAGGATGGTTCTACCGGCTCCCACAAAATGCCGTATATTGGGATAATGCATCATATCAAGATAGTGTGACAGGCTTCGCCTCTGATATACAATGGAATGGAGTCGGTATAATAGTAATAAAGGGCCGTTTAATTAAAGGTGACAGAGATCAATGGGATCCGGATGTTATCTTACACGAGTATGCTCACCTATGTATGCAGATCTATGCGCAGTTTCCCCCCAAAAGTAGCGGACCCCATTACTATTATTGGTTACCTCTGCCAGATACCGCAGTGATTTTTCCCAACTTAGCTTGGTCAGAAGGTTGGGCAGAGTTCTTAGGTTGCGCAATTGATTCAACTACGCCTCAGGAAATTTGGAATTTGGACAACAATAATGAGGTGAGATCCATATTAGACTTGGAGACACCGTTACCGGATGTACCATATTATAATACCTATTGGAATCAGACAGGGCCCTCAAGTTCTAACCCTTTTTATAATGGTTATGATATAGAAGGAGCAATAGCTGAGGCATTGTGGGATATTTATGACCAACCTAACGATGGCAATTGGTATAACTATAACCAAATCTGGGGGCATAACAATGATTACAATCAGTATGATTCCTGGAGAGGAATAAATGCTATGTGGGATGTGTTCGAGAACTATGACCCTTCTCCCTCAGACCCAAATCATAACCATTGTTTTACTTTTTATGAGTTTAAAAAAGGGTGGAAAGGAAAGGGGTATCCCTTTGAAGGGCATTTCTCGGATATTCTTTGTGCCCATAATTTAGACCCCACCGCGAACAATGCTCCGAATATCGCGGGCGATGCCAATAGCGACGGGAGTGTTACCATTGCCGATGTAGTTTACTTGGTGAATTATCTTTTTAAGGGAGGTCCTGCTCCTGAACCTTACTGGAAAGGAGATGCCAATGGCGATTGCAAGGTAACTGCTTCGGATATAGTTTACCTGATAAATTACCTGATGAAAGGAGGACAAGCTCCAATTTGTAATGAGAGTTGCTGGGCTTGTAGGTGTACGAGATAAAACCTCCTAATATCAAGATCGAAAGTAATGTCTATTCTCCACTCTCCTTATTTAGAATCTGGCTCTCATTTTGAGAAGGTTTTTTTGTTTTTCTCTTCATTGATGATTTCAATTTTTCAATTCTTGACTTTCTAACTTTTTTATACACTAAGACTTAATATCATAGATGTGGTGGCTACTTAAAGCTGGCACTCTTTTTGTTAGTGAATCTGCTGGTTGGTTTTTACCTTTTCGCTTCTTTCTTGGTGTAGAGAAAAGCTCCGCCTGGGCAGAGGGAGGCCCGGGCGGAGCGGGGATGGAGTTTAATAGGAGTTGATTAAGATGATTGACTATCCAAGCGGGTTTGTGTAAAATATAATGAAAGAAACAAACCAAAATGGAGGTGTAAAATGAAGAAAATGATTGGGGCGTTTTTGCTGATTCTCTTCATCCTCACTGGAATTGGTGTTGGAAACACGGAGACTCTTTCACCGTCAGAGGCTCTGGAAAAGGCTAAGGAAATTTGCAAGGAATATGGAATTCTGTATGACCGCGCTTTAGGTCCTTATCTCGTCTTACCTCAATCCAGTGAATCAGAACCCGAATATTTAGTGTATCTTACCAGGGACACGATGATAGTCTCAGAGTGCTGGATCGATGGAAGAAGCGATGATTGCGGCCGACTCATTACATCTGTCGCAGATCTTTTACTTGATTCTGCTGAAGGTAAAGAACGGTTCAAAAAAGAAAAAGGGATTGAAGCCATATTTATCCAACTGGTATTCCCTATAGAATTATTATGGGGCCGAAGACTCATGGTCCAGCCTGTAGCTTGGTGGATTATAGACAAAAAAGGGGATTGTTATTATGTCTCCCTGTCCGGAGAGATAATCAGTTTTAAGAAACTGGCTGCCATTAGAAAAGAACCAAGAAAACTTTAAGATTATTGAGGATTAATTATCCCAATAATCTTTCATAAAGGAGGGAAAGAAAATGAAGAATACAATTATTGCTGTTTTACTGTTTCTTCTCATTTCGGCAATTAGAGTAGCATCTGGCCAAAGCCCATCTTTTTCGCACAAGTCGAATGGTCAACTTGAGCCAGTTGAAGCTTTAGATAGAGCTAAAGCTTTATGGAAAGGCCAGGTTGGCAAAGTGGAAAAAAACTGGGAAAAGCTGATGCATGAGAAGGTCAAGGCAGAGTACGACTCCATTTTAGGCCCCTACTTCGCTGTATCTCAGGTGCCCAAATTCAACTCCAGTTATTTAATATTTTTTGTAAAAAATGACGGAGCAGTAGTTGGTCAAGCTTTGGTTGACGGCTATGGGGAAAAAGCTAATGATGAAATATTGATTTTTCCCAAAGCCAAAGGACCTGATTACCAAACATTTATCCTGGATTCATCTTCGGTAGAGCAGAAATTCCATCGGAGTTGCCAAAAAAAGCTTGTCTTTAGTCAACTGGTTTTCCCGGCCAGATTCTGGGGACCATCCTTTATCAGCCATCTGCCAGCTGTCTGGTGGGTGATAGACGATGCCGGTAATTGCTACTATATCACCCTAACTGGCGATATCTTTAGCTTCTCTGAATTGGCTGGGAAGATTGGGCAAAAGGTACCTGGAGTTATCTATGATGATCCAGGGGGTCAACCGTCAACATATGAAGGAGGAGGGTTAAAATGAAAAAAGTAATTTTTTGGGTAGCATTGGGCTTTATAGCCCTGATGGCCTTACTGGTTATATCTTGCGAGCCATCGGAGCCTGAGTATTCATATGTCATCGTCTCTAATGGCGATATCCCACCATATTATTCTCAGGAAAAATGGAATTACTGTGGCCCAGCGTGTATCCTTATGTACGCTTGCTTTGACAACCCTTCTGGCTCCGCTTGTTTGAGCACCCAATCTCAAATCATGTGGGACGCAGATGATCAGTACCGATGGGGGCTTTTGGATCAAGATGAGATATGCAGGTACATGAACAAAAACGTATCAAATAAATTCGCTGTGTACCAATCTTCCTATGCTTCAACCTTCTACACCAATACAAAACAGTTGATAAACGCCGGTGAGCCATTCATCTGCGGGCTAAATGATAATCACTGGGTATTGGTTGTCGGCTACCGTGTACCAGGAACAAACTACTCTGCAGACCCCGCTAAGATTTGTGATGCTGATTCTTCCGCATGCTATGGTTTTTTCTATGATATGGAGTCAGGAGTTTTTCTGAATATGGCAGGCACCCCGGTTGTTTATGTGGGTATGAATTTAGCACCGGCAAAGAAGGAGTTATTACCAGCGGCTGATTCCAGCGCCAACCCACCTGTTAATGTCTATGCTAATTATTACGATTATCCAGTGGCGAAGAAGGGTCCGGATATAGATGATAACATTCCTTTTGCCGATGGCAATAACGGAATATCGAATCCTTTAGAGAACAGGATAATAAGGGCGGCAGATTCTACTGTGGCGGTTTGGGGAGCTCAGCAGTTAGCTGGGTATGACCCAGGATACGCGAGTCAATTCCAAGGAGCTTCTGCTGTTTCTGTGGAGCTTGTGACTAATATGGCTTATCTCCGGTTTGGTGATCCCGAGGACTTCCCTTGCCCTATCAACTGCGGAGGGCAGACTTTTTGGGTGGTGACTTACGCAAACGCCAGCTATTATGTAGGAGCGGTCAGAATCAAATTTGATTCTGACAGCACCACCTTTGAGCCAGGCGGGATTACCGGTTTTATTGCCACCGGTTCAGCGATAGCTCAGTCAGGACAACCAGAACAACCATCTCAGGCTAATAAGCTTGTTAGTAAAACGGGCTTTATTACCCGACAAGAACTGCATAAAATGTATCCTGAATGTACCTTCTTTCCCTTTTGGGACTTGAATGATATAACTGGAACTGTGTTTTTGCCGTTCTGGTATGTTAAGAGGCCTGACGGTTCAAGATTTATCCTTCACTCATCGGGGATAGAGATGGTGCGTAATGCCCAAAATGGGGTCTTGGAAGTGAAGGATCGCGCCAAGACTACCCACCCTATTCCTGAAAAGCTTTCGCTTTCCCAGAATTATCCCAATCCGTTTAACGCGGAGACTCAAATTTATTTTGCTGTGCCTAAATTTTCAACAGTTATGGTTGAGCTCTTCAATGTTTTGGGCCAGAAGATAAAGACTTTAGTAAGCGGAGAATACCAAGTAGGGGAATACCGGGTAGTCTGGGACGGCACTAACCAAAATGGTGAAAAGGTCTCAAGTGGAATCTACATGTATAGGCTTCAGGTAGATTCTCAGACAGAAAGCAGGAAGATGATACTTACCAAATAATACATTGTTTGGTAATAGTGTTTTTCTAAAGATAGGACCAGGAAGAAAGACCACCCTGCTCCTGGGTGGTCTTTTCCTTTTCTACGCCGAACTCATCATCGCCTGTGCAAGCTTTTTTATATCGGTGAGGAGATCAAGCTTTTCTTTTTCGTTAAGGTAGCTTTGTTTTAACTCCGGGTCATCTATATTCTGGCTCAAGGTTTTTATGAGTTTGCCAGCCTTTTCATATTCCTTATAAGCGCTCTCCAGGTCGTTATTCAAAAAGTAGAGCTTTCCCCTGAGATAATAAATCCTCCAGATAATTTCCAGTCGATTTAGCCCTGAAGCTTTCTCCAAAGCCGTTTCCGAGTATTCCAAAGCCTGATTTAAATTCCCCTGCCTGAATTCCTTCCTGAAAAGCATATAATAATATTCAGACTCAATTAAAGGCATGTTATTCTGCTCGATGATCTTCTTGGCGTTTTCCAGAGAGGTTTCTAGCATCTGGTTTTGTTCTGAGTCTAAATAAGCCCAGGCAAAATCCAGGCTCAGACTGAGCTTATCCTCTAACGAGTTCAGCTCCTCAGCCAGGGAGATCGAGTTTTCAAGCAGCTTTAGAGCTTCGGCGGTCTTTTTGTGTTTTCTCAAAAGTATTCCCTTTAAACGACCAACTGCTATCTGGGTCCTTTTGTCATTTATTTGCTGTGAGATCTCCTGAGCTTCTTCCAAAAACCGATTCGCATCTTCTGGCCGGTTCAACAGAAAGTACAACCTTCCCAGGGAAAGCAGAACTGAAACTTTCAATTCCTTGTCCTTTATTTCGTCGGAAAGATCCAATGCCTCTTTCAATTGAGCCAATGCGCTCTGATAGGAGCCAGTTTCCAGGTCTATATTAGCCAGGCTTTTCAATAAATAGCCGACCGGCTGCTGGAAGCCTATGTCCCGGGCTATCTTCAGCCCCTTTCTGCCATAATCCAAGAC
>Ga0315291_10002912_pt1 | contig 22217 bp, 17 predicted proteins | sample YL17G12_20_MG_FD_203070 | JGI IMG/M metagenome (GOLD analysis project Ga0315291, IMG submission 203070) | Sediment microbial communities from Yellowstone Lake, YNP, Wyoming, USA - YL17G12_20 | ecosystem: Environmental > Aquatic > Freshwater > Lake > Sediment | place: USA: Wyoming | collected... | reverse complement strand
GAGAACAACGGCTACGGCTTCTCCACCCCGCAACGCGTGCACCAATCCATCAGGCGCGTCTCCAAGCGGGCAGAGTCCTACGACATCCCGGGAATAACCGTGGACGGGGACAATGTCCTTGAGGTCTATCTCGCCGCGTCCTGGGCGGTGGAGCGGGCCAGGGAGGGGGGCGGCCCGACACTGCTGGAGGCCACCACTTTCCGCTGGCACGGCCACTTCGAGGACGACGAAGACGACTACCGCAGCGCGGAGGAGAAAGCGGAGTTTCCCAAGCATGATCCCATTGAACACCTGGAGCGCCGCTGCATAGAGCAGGGCCTGACCTCCACCTCCCAACTGGAGCGTATCCGCTCCGAGGTGGACGAGGAGATAGAGCGGGCTTGTGCTTTCGCCGAGGAGAGCGAGGAGCCCTCGCCGGAGGACGACGCGGGGCTCATATTCTCGGGGGGTGAGCGGTGATGGCGGAGGCAAAGGCAGCCGAGACCCAATTCCTGACCTACTTCGAGGCCGTCAGGTTGGCCCTGAAAGAGGAGTTGCAGCTCGACCCATCCGTCTTTCTCATGGGAGAGGATATACGCTTCAGCATCTTCGGCCCCACCAAGGATCTACACAAGGAAGTGGACGAGAGCAGGGTGCTGGACACCCCCATCACGGAGAGCGCCTTCGTGGGGGCGGCGGTGGGGGCGGCGATCACCGGCATGCGCCCGGTGGTGGAGATCATGTTCGCCGACTTCATAACCGTGTGCATGGACCAGATCATAAACCAGGCCGCCAAGATCCGCTTCATGACCGGTGGGCAGGTGAAGGTCCCCCTGGTGATCCGGGCCCCGGGCGGCATGCTCACCTCCTCCGCGGCCCAGCACTCCCAGTGCCTGGAGGCCCTCTTCATGCATATCCCGGGGCTGAAGATATGCGTTCCCGCGGGTCCGGTGGATGCGAAGGGGCTCCTCAAGTCGGCCATCCGGGACGATGACCCGGTTCTCTTCTTCGAGCACAAGGCCCTTTATTTCGCATCCGACGAAGTTCCCATGGACCCCCAGTTCACCGTCCCCCTGGGGCAGGCGGCGGTGCTGAGGGAGGGCGAGGACGTGACCATCTTCGCGGTCTCCGGCATGGTCTCCTCCGCCCTGAGTGCCGCCAACTCCCTGGCCAGGGAGGGGATAAGCGCGGAGCTCATCGACCCGCGCACCCTGGTGCCGCTGGACAAGCAGACCTTGCTCGATTCCGTGCGCAAGACGGGTAGGCTGGTCACGGTGGAGGAGGGCTGTCTCACCGGTGGGGTGGGAGCGGAGATCACGGCGCTGGTCACCTCTGAGGCCTGGGATGACCTGAAAGGGCCGGTGATACGGGTGGCGGCGAAAGACCAACCCGTCCCCTTCTCTCCGGTGTTGGAGGCGGCATGCGCGCCCAATGCGCAGACCATAGCGAGCGCGGCACGGGAGTGCGTAGGGAATTCTTGAGGGGAGTCAAAACCACCACGATGCCGGTTCAACAACGGCAAGGAAGCCTGTCGACATGCTTAAGCTTACTGGGATAGCGGGCGAGATAATTTCAGACGGGAAGACCAAGGGTGACTTCCGGCATGACCCCGGCGGCGGAGTAATACGGACGATAGCGGGAAAGGCGACCATGATTCCGGCAGTATGGATCCGGCGCTCAGGATGTTATGGCATAAGAAGGCTGCTTACCCTGTTCTCCTTGTGCCTCGCTACCATCCTTGTACTGAGCATTATCGCGGGATGCGGTGGGGTGCAGGGAACGAGCGATGACGATGCGAGTGCCAGGGCGTATAAGATCGTGGAAACCATCGCCGCGGGCGACTATGCCGCTGCGGTAGAGACCTTCGATATCACCATGCAGCAATCCCTGCCGCCCGATCTGCTCGAGCAGGCCTGGGATTCCCTCGTGGGGAAAGCAGGCTCCTTTCAGGAGATCTCTGGAACACGCATCTCCACGGCCGGGGAGATGGAGGTAGTCTTCGTCACCTGCCGGTTCGAGAAGTCGTCAATGGATGTAAAGATCGTCTTCGACCGGGATTTGAAGGTCGCCGGTCTCTCCTTCGTCCCCACCCAGAGCACCTCCGATTACCAGCCTCCCGCCTACGTCAACCCCGATAGTTTCACCGAGCAGGAAGTGACGGTGGGGGGCGGGGAGTGGTCCCTCCCGGGGACCCTCACCATGCCCAAGGGAGAGGGTCCCTTCCCCGCGCTGGTGCTGGTGCACGGGTCCGGGCCCAACAACCGGGATGAGTCCCTCGGTCCTATCGCGCCATTCAAGGACCTGGCCTGGGGATTGAGCTCGCAGGGCATAGCCGTCCTCCGCTACGATAAGCGGACCCTGGTGTATCAGGATAAGATCGCGGCGCTTGGCGGTGACGGCAGCGTGTATGAGGAGACGGTGGATGACGCCGTGGCCGCCGTGGACCTCCTGCTGAAAACCGACGGCATCGATCCGCATAACGTCTTCGTACTGGGCCACAGCCTGGGCGGCATGCTCATCCCACGCATCGCCGCCGCTTCGCCGGAGACCCGGGGCTTCGTCATCCTGGCGGGCGCCGCACGGCCGCTGGAGGACCTGGTGCTCGAGCAGTCCATATACATCGTCTCCCTGGACGGCGTGACCACCCCGGAAGAACAGGCCATGCTGGACCAGCTACGGGCAGTGGTGGCAAAGGTTAAGGATCCCGACCTGGCGCCGTCCACCCCGGCGGCGGAACTGCCCTTTGGCGTCACCGGGCGCTACTGGCTGGACCTGCGTGGCTACGACCCGGCGGAGTCGGCCAAGAGTATCGACCGTCCCGTCCTGGTATTGCAGGGGGAGCGGGATTACCAGGTGACCATGGCCGATTTCCAGCGCTGGAAGGACGCGCTGTCCGGCATGCCCGATGTGACCTTCAAGGCCTACCCCGACCTCAACCACCTGTTCATCACGGGGACAGGCAAGAGCACCCCCGCGGAGTACGAGTTGCCCGGCCATGTCTCCGAGGAGGTCGTAGACGACATCAATGCTTTTATCCTGGGTTACCTGGCAGGGCAGTAAACTCCCCTGGCGCATCTTTCTCGAGTCTATTCACAGCGACCTCAGATTATGACAGGCCATGGAGCATCCAGCGTATTCCCATACGGTCGTTCAGTGCAAAACGGATCGGGTAGCTTATCCACTCAATGGGAGCCCGGGCAGGACGGTGCCATCCTCCTGTCAGCCCGATTCACGCAACGTTATCCAGTGCGGCGGTTTCTTCAATCTTGCGCTTCGGAAGGCCAAGGGTCGCCAGAAACCCGAATGCGGCGAGGATGGAAAGCAGGATGATCTCCGCGCCGAGCGCTTTCCTCTGTGCAGAAACGCTGATGCTCTCGACTTCTTGCGCGACCTCGGGCGGCTGACCTTGGAGAAAACTGTCGAGGGATTCGCTGCTGGCTTTCTGCGCCCTGTCGTTCATGTACTGCTCGACGCTGGCCTGCTGGTCCGGGGTGAGCACGGTGCTCTGCTGAATAAGGGAAGGGCTGGTCGTAATGAGGATGGTGATGATGAGCGCGCCTGCGATCGCCGTCCCCAGAGAAGTGCCCAGGTTCTGGAAGGTGTAGTTCAGGCCGGAGGTCTCGCTCGTCTGTTCGGGCTCCACGGAAGACTGTTGTATGTTATTGAGCTGCGATGCGACCAGTCCCAGACCTGCCCCCAGGACCAGTAAGCTAGGGATGAAGTCGGCTCCGCTGATATTTTTACCCATTCCCAGACCCAGCAGTGCCGTACCCACGAGCATGACGATGAAGCCCACCTGGATGATGCGCTTAGGATAGAAGCGCTTTGCGAGCCTGGCCCCGGCGGCTGCCACCAGGAAAACGGAGATGGATAGCGGGAGTATGGTAAGGCCGGCGGTGAACGCGTCGTATCCTAATACTATCTGAGCAAACAGGGAGAGTGAGAATATCGCCCCGGCCATGAGGAAATATTGGAACATGTTCGTGGATATGCCGCAGACCACCGCCATGTTCTTTAACAACTCGGGGCTGATCAGCGTGCTCTTCCCCCGGCGGTGCCAGAGGATCTCCCACAGCACGAAGAGGCCGATGATCACCAGCCCCACGATGACGAACAGGATTGTGGGAGAGATGTCGCCTATCGCCAGCACCTGCTTGCCAGCGATGGTGAAGGGCACCCTGCATTTAAAGAACCCGTAGGTGTTGGCGAGGATGATCCCGTAGACCAGTATCCCCAATCCTGCAACCGAGAGTACCAGCCCCGCATAATCGAACTTCGGGCGCATTCCGCTTTCCAGTGGGGCATCCTTTATCCTGCCGCGCATGAACAGGATGAATATGACAACCAGCACCTCCATGAGGAAGCCAAGACGCCACGAGAGGTAGCTGGTGAGAAAACCGCCGATTATAGGCCCGGCGGCGGCCCCGATAGCGGCGGCGGCCGGGATGACCGCATACGCCCGCATCCTGTCCACGCCGGGCTCGAAGTTGGATATCACCAGGGAGATCATGGCGGGCATGACCAGGGCTGCGCCCAACCCCTCCAGGACCGACCAGCCCAGGATCAGGACGGGGAGGTTCGGGGCAAGGCCGGTGATGAGCGACCCTATCCCGTAAACGATCAAGCCGATGACGAAGGCTCTTTTGCGACCGATGATGTCGCCTACCTTCGCCCCGGCTATCATGAACGCCGCCATGACCAGGGCGTAGAAGGTTATGGCCCCCTGCACGCCGGAGACGGTCGTATTCAGGTCCTTTACCAATGTGGTGATGGAGACGTTCATGAAGGTGGTATCGAGGGTGAAGATGAACTGCGCTGATGACATTATGACCAGCAGCAATAATATCGGAGAAGGATGTTCGTTCTTCTCGTCTATCACTGCTGTCCTTTCATGAGTGGACTGAACGGGGTTGGAAGAGGGCGATGACCGGGCACGTGGCCAAGCCACACCCAGCTTCCCCAGGCATCAGCGTCTCGCTGCGGATGCGATCGCGCAGCGGGACAGATGACTACCCCAGGATAGCCGCCTTCTGCTGTGCGAACTCCTCCTCCGAGAGGATGCCCTGTGCCTTCAGCTGCCCCAGGCGCTCGAGTTGCGCCAGCTTGTCGTCCATGCTCTCAGCAGGTGCCGCGGCGACGGGCGCTGCCATTTGCACCGGGGGTGCCTGCTGCGCGTAGACCTGCTGATCCGCCTCCGCGTACGCTGCCACGTTACGGCTCGCCTGCCGGCGGTTCACCGCGTTCGCGGTTGCCTGGGCGGTACCTGCGACGACCGCCGTCCTGGCCATGGCTCCAAGAAGTCTTGGCATCTTCGCCTCCCTTACCTTACACCCAACTCAGCGAGGGCGTCTTCCATAATCGGGGCCGGTATGCGGAAAGTCAGGGCGACCTCCGCCCCGACCTTCTCGAGTGCTTTGCGCAGGCCGATGGCCCATGTGTGTTCGATGGCCAGTGCCGCCACGGCGGAGCCGGGCACCATGCCCTCGATGAGCATGTCCGCGTCGCCGGAGTCGAACAGCCCGCGCGTCCCCGTCTCTATGAAGCCGAGAGCCCCGGCCTCCTGCGGGGGAAGGTCCTCGATATCCAGCGTCGTGATCTCTCCTTCCTCGCCTTTCATGACCACCATGGCGTCGAGAACGCGTATCGTCCCCTCTCCGGCAAGCCTTTGCAGCTCATCGAGCACACTGCCGTCGAACTGCGGTTCGCCGTAGGCGATGATCACCACATCTACGGGTCCAAGTTCCATGCCGCACCTCCTCGGGTTATCGATTGCTTTTAAAGACTAAGCGTTTCGGTTGTACGCATCCGGGTACTTCGCCGCAATGCCGGAACGTGTCAACCAATGATCGCCTGGAATAACTCCTCACGCTGCAAGGCCCGTTTTCGTATCGGTGAATCCCAGGATCATCCGCTTTACTAGGTTTATCTTTGCCCCACTGTGGCATCTTTAAACAAAAAGACCAGGTGTTATCGTGGCCACTAGATGACGAGTTCTTTGCAGATACCCTTGCGATCCCTATTCGATTGGACGGCTGGCCCGACTTACTACTCAGCTGAGCATACGGCGCATGATGCGCGGCATCATGTAGGGCATGATCTTGTCCATGACCTTGGGGAGGATGTCCGGCATGAGCTCGCGCATGGAATCGCTCATGGTGGGCATGCGCGCCTCCATCAGGGGCATCATGCGCGGGAGCATCCAGGGCATCATGATGGGCAGCATCTTCGGCATCATCAACGGTATGAGCCGGTCGGTGACGGCGAACATACCGTTCTTGAACGGTGCGGGCAGCTTCTTGCCCAGGCGCATAGCCTTGCCCAGGAGCGGTGATAAGGAATCCAGGAACTCCCACATGAAATCGGCCATACCCTGAGGGGTCATCAACTGGATCATGGTGTCGAAGACCGCCCACGAGTCCTGCACCTTGGGGTCGGGGTTCTCCAGCTTTTCGCCCAGGGCTTCCGCGACCACCGCCGCGAAATCGAGGATCTTGAGTCCGTTCCCCTCGGCGGCATTCCATACCCGCAGTTGGAACTCGCAGCAGGGGCAGGTGGAGATGATGGCTTCCGCCCCGGTATCGCGGGCCTCCTGCAGGCGTGCGTGGGCGATGCGCCCCGAGGTGGGACGCGTTTCCCCGATGAGGGTGAGCACGCTGCCGCAGCACAGCCCGTCCTCGCGGTTGTGCTCCATCTCCGTGAACTCCAGGCCGGGGATGGCCTTGAGCACGTCGCGAGGCTCCTCGTAGATGCCGCCGTGGCGGCCAATATGACAGGGGTCGTGCCAGGTGACCTTCATGGGCACCTCATGCTTGAACTCGAGCTTGCCGTCGCGCACCAGCTCCGCGGCCAGCTCGGAGATATGCCGCACCTCGATGTCCCATTCCAGGCCCAGTTTCTCGGCCCAGTTCTTGTAGTGGTGACCCAGGGTGACCCAGCAGCCCGGGCAGGATGCGTAAAGGGTCTTCACGCCCCTCTCGTTGAGGGCCTTGACGTTGCGCCGTACCGCGGTTTCGAAGACGTCCCACTTGCCGCTCATGAGGAAGGGGACGCCGCAGCAGGTCTCGTCGTTGCCCAGGTACACGAAGTCGACACCCCCCTCCTTGAGGATGCGTGCCGCACCGCGGGCGATGTCCTGCTCCACGTAGGAGGCGGTGCAACCGGCCCAGTAACCGACCGGCCCGCTCTCCAGCGGCTTGATGTCCTCGGGGAGCCAGGCGTCGCGCTCTCCCGAGAAGCCGGCCCAGATGTTGTTCTCCATGTCGTAGGAGGCGCCCATCATCTCGAAAGGCGGGAAGGTGTTGAACTTCCCTTTGGCGACGAGTTCGCCGCGCATCTCCTCCCAAACGGACTCGATGGGCAGGTCGGTCTGGCAGGCGAAGTCGCATTTCTTGCAGGTGGTGCAGAGGAGGAATGTATCGGACATATCCTGCGTGAGGGGCACCTCTCCCTTGGCGTAGCCGCGCAGGTACTGCATCTTCCCGCGCGGGGAAGCGCTCTCCCAACCCCGGCCGGTGAAGAGGGTGCACCCCTCCTTGCAGTAACCGCACTGCGCGCAGGTGAAGGCGGCCTCCTCCACTTTTTCCGGCAGTCTCTTGCGCATGAGGCGCACGTGGGGTGCCAGGCGGCGTACGGGAATGGCGAAGGGCAGCGAGAGCTTGGCCGCGGCCATCATGGCGCGCAGGGACTTGAGGCGCGGTGTATCGGCGCACGTCTCGACGATCTTGCCCGGGTTGAGGAGGCATGCGGGGTCCGCCTCCCGTTTCGCCTGCTGCAATCTCTTCCTCTTGGCCATTCCCAGCCTCTTGTCCGCCTTGTCCACGAAGTACAGACCGATGCCGTAGGGGGCCCCGCCGTACTTCTCCGCCAGGCGCAGGAATTCCAGGGATGCCGTAAAACTCACGGTGAAATCCGCGGTGCGCGAGTCGCAGGGGATGAAACCCAGGCAGACCGCTTTACCGTCCCTGCCGATCACCACTTCCAGCGCGAGTTCTGGCAGGCGCTTCGCGGTGTCCGCGAGCAGCGCCCCCACCTTGGACAGCGGCACCTCGGCCTCAGCCGGTATGACGGAAGGCCCGGCCTTCTTTATACGCAGGGGATAGAGCCTCTCATCCCACTCGTGCGAGGCGGCTTCCCCGTCCAGTTCCTTACCCATGGCGCTCGCGGCCACGCGGACGATCTCGCCTCTGGGGCCGGTCTCATCGCTCTGCAATACCGCCAGCACCAGGTAGGACCCCTCGGGGAGATAAGCTTTCTCGGAGACCTGGTTCTTGAGGGAGGCCAGCTGCGGGGTGATGACCTGGAGGTGGAATATGGGCAGCTCGCTCCCTTTCAACGCGTTGAGGAACCGCTGCCCCCCCTCCGGGCTGCCGAAGCTGAAGAGCAATGGCCTCTCCGGTCCCGCCTCTCGCACCGCCAGGCGCACCTCGGAGATGAAACCCAAGGTTCCCTCTGAACCCGTGTAGAGGTCTATATCCTCTCCGCTTATCACCTTCTCGCCATCCGTCCCCACTATCTTCAGTTCCAGGAGGTTGTCTGCGATCTCGCCGTAGGCATATGCACCTATGCCCGAGCCACCCTCGGCCACCCATCCCCCTGCGGTGGAGGAGGGGGCGCTGGAGGGATAGGTGCGCAGGGCCAGCCCGCGCGCCCGTAGCTCCTTTTCCAGATTCCACCATACGACGCCCGGCTCCACCCGCACCGACTGCCCTTCCTCATCGATCTCCAGGACATGGCTCATACGGGTGAGATCGACCACGATGCCGCCCAGCACCGGTATGGCCCCGCCGTATCCACTGGTAGCGGCGGCGCGGGGCGTCAGAGAGAAACCGCGGCGGCGGGCGAAGCCGGCGATCCAGGCGAGTTCATCGGCATTCTCCACCTGCACCACCGCCTGGGCGAGACCGCCCACGATCTTGCCTACGATGGTCGGGAACTCGCCCATATCGCGGGAATAGATGTATCTCTCGACGGGATCGGAACTCATCCGCTCCCCGAAGCGTTCCTCCAGCTCGGAGAGGACGCCGGGCAGCAAATCGGTCTTGGTCATGGCCTACCTCCAGGAACGAAACCGGCATTTATCCATATGCGGATATTATACCCATGGGGGTATGTTTGAAACGATTTATATCATATAAGACTTGGAGGCCCGCGGCGACCCGGACCCTACTTCAGTCTTGAAGCAACGTCGTGGGAGAGGGGATCAAGTGAAAGGACGCGGAAAAATGATGGCCCTATGCGTGGACGCCTGGCTGGATCGCCACGTCGCTCCGCTCCTCGCGACAAACGTGTCGATTGGACGGCTGACCCCCTAATCGGGGGGGACGGGGCCGATGCTCGAACTGAAACGCTGGAAGATGTTTATGGCTTCTCCGATGGCTTCCTCCGGCGAATCGGGCGGGTTGTCCTTCAGGCATTCCTTCATGCGATGGGTGATGATGTGGATCCCCACGCGGTCCATGGCCGAGCGGGCAGCGGCGACCTGGGTGAGGACTTCCTCGCAGCCCTTCTCCTCTTCCACCATCCGTATTATGCCGCGCACCTGTCCTTCGACGCGGTGCAGCCTGCGCAGTATCGCTTCCCTGGTGTCATCATTACCGGACATACGTCCTCCTCACCATGAGCCCCGCAATATTATATAACGCCGCCTCCTTTGTCGCACAGCAGCGCCGCGCGCCGGTGTTGTCCCATCGCGGACCACCGCAAGCTTTTCCCAATATCGGCGGGATAAGTTTCTTGGAGATGAACGGGATGGTATCCTCGAGGCTCGATCTGGGTATGGCCATGACGTCTCCTTTCGCATCTCTCTCAGAACCTATCCCGACAGGATACTGAGCGCAGGCGAGCCCGCTTCTCGATAACGTCCGCACTACCATAGGGGATCGGGTGCCGTGTTACATACCGGGATAAGGGCATGTCCCGCTCTCGGAATCCGCACCCGGGCAGCTGCCTTCGAAACCACAACCATCCAATCACTCATTTTCCTTCCCCGCGGGGCCTTTTGTAAACCCGCCTGGTTGAACACCGCCAGGAGATGGAATCGTTACCGGTCGCAGGATTTACGGCCCGTTCTCCCGAAAAATGGCTTAGAACGCCGGTGAGGCGTGCGGCTCGACAAGCGCCTTCGCAGACGCGGTCGTTTCATGCGCTCGGGAACGGGGTATCCAATAGAAAAAGACCGCGGCCGGTTCTCCCTGCCGGGGAACAGGGCGGGCCCGAGAGGCGTCGATGGTATTGAGACGAGAAGGGAGGTGAGCCATGGAGAAGCAGGTAGGCAGGATCACGCACTTCTTCAGCAAGATAGGCGTGGCGGCGATCGAACTCGAGGACGAGCTGAGGGTGGGCGACACCATCCACGTCAAGGGACATACCTCCGACTGGACCCAGGGGGTGTCATCCATCCAGATAGAGCACGACGAGGTGGAGAAGGCGGGTCCTGGCGACGTCATCGGTATCAAGGCGGAGGGACACGCCCGCGAACACGATGTCGTGTACAAGGTCGAAGGCGACTGACCTCCCCGCCATACGGGTCCGGCTCAAAGGAAGCCGTCCTCCCATGGGTTATAATGGCTCCGGTAGGGCTGTTGGGAACGCAGGACCTGAGATCAGGAGGAAGGATGACAGAGGCGGTCGCAAGCGGCAGCGAGCGCATGGAGTTCGAGATCCGGGGAGGCCTGTGGGAGGGCATCCACGCCGTTATCTTCTACGCGGCGGTGACCTTCGCGGTGCTGGCCACCCTTGGGGTCATGCGCGTCGCTTTGGGGATCGGCTGCATCGTATGCCTTTTTTTCAGCATGTTCGCCATCTTTTCCTCCCCCACCTACGTGATCGTCGACCCTGTCGCCCGCGGGCTAACGGTAGAGCGTTACCATTACTTCATACCCAGCCGCCGGCGGCTGGGCCGGGAGGACCTGGAGGGGCTGGAAGTGATCGAATCGCCTCGCGTTCCCACGACGGAAGGGGAACAGGGCTCCAAGCGTGACCTCTCCTATTACGTCCGCGTCTACCTGAAACGGAAAGAAGGTCACCCTTTAAAGCTCTTTCGCTCCGGCATGACCGGCGCTCCCTCCGACAACCGCAACAAGGCTTTCCTAATCGTCCAGGGCCTGGCCGGCGCACTGGACATCCCCGTTTTCTACACCCGTCGCGGCCTCGAGGACAAGCACGCGCAAGAACAGCAGGGAGTATAGGCCGACATGAGACGAGACCTTTCTAGACCGGTCACGGCTTGCCTGGCGTTTACGGCGTTGGCCGTACTCGCCGTCACCGTCACGGCGTGCGGCGGCGATGGCGGGGAGGACCTCTCCGCGTGGGACCACGATCCCATCGTCCCTGGTTTCTCGATGGCCGACGTGAACATCGGCGACCCCTACTCGGCGGTGCAGGAGATACATGGTGAACCCGAAGAAAGCCTCAAGGACGGCGGGTATCTCTACGCCTATTACGGCAGGACCCGGGAGGGCGGGATTATTGACGACCCCGCCTCCTGGCGCATGGTGGTCACCCTCTACGACGGCGGCAACGGCTACCTCGACGCCGGGGACGAGGTAGGGGCCATCGAGGTCTCCACGCCATATTACGGCCTGACCTCCGGAGGGGTGGGGATCGGGAGCACGCCGGGGGACGTGGAAGGAGGATTCGGCCCATGCGAGAGCATAACCGAGACCCAGGGGCCGGAGGGCGAGAAACTGCAGCTCTATTCGTACAGCCAGAAGGGGGTCGAATTCCTCATAGCGCCTAAGGACGGCGTGATAACCGTGGTGGTAACCGCCTATGGGGGATTGCGTCCCGTGGAGGAGGAGGGCGGCGACGACGCCCAGGGCGGGCTTTTCGGTGTCAACGGATCCGCCCCCATAATTCCCGGGCAAACGATAGCGGGGATCAACGTCGGCGACGAGTTCCGGACGGTCAAGGAAAAGTACGGCGGTCCAGACAGCACCGGCTTTACTACCGAAGGCCTGGTCTACGCCACCTATACCGGCGGATACGGCCCCTGGAAACTGAACGTCTACATGGAGGATATGGACAAGAACGATGCCCTGGGGGATTTCGACATCGTGGTGTCCATAAGCGTGCGCCATCCCTATGCGGGAAAGACGCCCAAGGGCGTGGGTATCGGTTCGCCCTCGGCCGACGCGTTGAAGGAGTTCGGGTCACCGCAGAGGCAGAGCGATGCCAGTTATCAGGGCGAGGACCTGACCATCTTGGAGTACAATTCCAAGGGGATCGTTTTCGCCACCAAGGCCCCCTCTGGAGAAGTGGTGGAGATAGACGTCAACCGCCCCCTCACGCCATGAACGGGATACCACGTGACGGGGCGCCGGATGGCGATCATGCCCCCGGGCGCATTCCCAGCGTTATCGGAGTCGGGTGCAGACCACGGATCCAAGTTGCGGTGATCGCGCATCGAGGTCCATCATCTTAGAAGCGTTGTCTTTGCATTTTTAGTCTATCCCGATTATCTCCCGGTAGCGGGGATGAAGAGTCACAAAGAGGAGTGATGGATCTTGTTCAAGAAGGCGAAACGCGTATTCCTGGTCTCCGCCGTATTCTACGGCCTGGCCGTAAAGTCCTTTCACCCCCGGCCGAAGGATCTGTTGGACCCCGCATGGCATCGCGAGGTCCCCATCCGCCTGATGATGCGCGGGCTGACCAAGCTCCTGCCGGCACTATACGACCACTACGGGGAACGGGGGGTGTGCGCGCTCCAGTTCCTCTTCTACCGTGTCGGGGTGGACCGCGCCCCTATTCTCCGCGACGCTCTGCATATCGACCCCTATGACGCCCGTAGCTTGGGGCGTGTCCTCGATTACGAGGACGGCCTTGTCGGCGTGAGGGGCATCTGGACCGAGGAGACGCGGGGAAGGGCGGTGAAGGAGGAGAGGTACTGTCCGGCGGCCAGGGAACTCACCGCCTGCCCCGAGGTATGCACCCGCCTGATGATGGCCTTGGAGGCCGGCACGTTCTCCGTGCTCAACCCCGACCTCGCGGTCCCCGAGATCACGAGCCTGCTCTCGACGGGGGATCCCTGCTGCCTGGCCACCATCGAGCTGCCCTTATCCAAGAAGGACACGCGCAAGCAGTCACTCCAGGCCACGCCCGGCGACTTTCCACCCGTGCTCACCGTTCCCGGCCTGCAGGGAAGGCTGGCCATGCAGGGGCTGAAGAGCATCCTCGCCGCACTCTGGATCCTGCTCACCCAGGGCCCGGAGCAGCCCATGCAGTGGTACGAACACTTCCGCTACAACCCCTGAGGCGCCAGGGGTCTCTTATAGGGCGAGCAGGGAAAGGGCGTTGTCGCTGAGCAGGGCGCGGCGCAGTCCGGCATCGCCTGCACAGGCTGCTGCGATGACCCGCAGGGGAGCCTTCTGCAGCGAGAACGGCCAGTCGGAGGCGAAGAGCACCCGCTCCTTCCCCATGCGTCGCAAGGCCTCGCGTACGTGGGAGGCGGGTTGGAAGCTGGTATCCACGTAGAGGTTCGGCAGCCTCTCCCCCATGGCTACGGCCTCCCTCCATCCCTCCATGGCGGTGTGGGCGATAATGAACCTCACCGACGGGAAAGCTGCAAGGACCGGCTCCCAATCCGCGATGCGGCCGAGGCGGGAGAGGGCGCGCTCGGACATGCGGTAGGAGCTCTCCCCACCGTGCAGCAGCACGGGGCGCCCTTGCGGTGCATATTCCTCGAGCAGGTCGCGAACGGTGGGCCCGTCGGGGGCCAGCCTCTGGATAACGGGTTGGATCTTCAATCCCAGGCAACCTTGTTCCATGTACCGCGCGAGACGCGATACCCATCCCGGCTGCCCGGGATGCACCGAGGCGAAGGTCCGCAGGCGTTCACAGCTCAGTGCCAGGTTGTCCTCGGTCAAGCGGTAGGGTTCGATGGGTTGCAGCACGGAGATGTCTATGCCGAAGCGGTCCATGTACTGGAGGAGGTTCTGCGGGGTGCCCAGGTTGGTGCGTTCCTGGTTATGGATGATCTCCACGTAGTGGGAGAAACGGGGGAAGAGCTTCCGCCCACCCATGAGCCGGAAGCCGGAGGCCTCGAACAGGTCGGATATGAGGCGGGGAGGCCTGTCGTAGGGCTCGGAAAGCTCTTCGCCGTTGATGCAATCGCCCACGTGAGTATGAATGTCGATGATCATCGCCACCAGTATACTTGTTTTGCTCATCAACCGCGGTGCCCCCCTATGGTGACTGGTGCACAGCCCAAGGGCATAATAATGAAGAGTCCACACGGCGAAGCGTAAGGCGGTGAGCAAGTGTACTACGACGCCATAGTCATAGGGGCGGGTCCGGGCGGATGCATGGCAGCCCGGGTGCTCACCGATGCTGGGTTTAGAGTGGTCCTGGTGGAGAGGGAGAGGATCCCACGTGAGAAGCCCTGCGGTGGCTTTCTTTCACCGCAGGCGGCCGGCCTGATAGAGGAGGCCTTCGGTCCCATCCCCACCGACTGCCTGGCCCGCCCGGAAGTAGTGCGCGGAGCTCGTCTCATCTGCGAGGGCGGGGGCGACTACGAGTTGCCCTACCCAAGTCCCGGATCCTCGGTTATACGTTCCCGACTTGACGCTCACCTCGCCACGGGCTGCGGCGCTGAGGTCATGGACGGCTGCAGGGTGGAAGACTTCCAGGTGAAGCGTTTCTACGTAAAGGCGCGACTGATCAAGGACGAGCGGGAGGAGTTGGTGGAATCGACCTACCTCCTGGCCGCAGACGGGGCGGATTCCATGGCGCTGCGCCTCCTGCGCCCGGAGTTCTACCGCCTTTATGTGGCGCCTCGCCTGGAACGTACCATGCTCGTCCTCTCCGAAGGAGAATCGGATTGGGACCCGGAGTGGATAGGCCTCGCCCTCATGAACAAAGGCATGGGCATTGCCCGCTTCTTCGTGAAGGACGACCTCGTCGGGCTGGCGGTAAACCACGACGCGACCAGGGGGTGGCGGGAAGAACTTGACGGTCTGACCTCTTTACTGCGGCAGAAGGTAGGTTTGCGCCTGCAAGGGGAAGCCCTGCGCAAGGTATCCGCATCCAACCGCATGGCAGCCAAGGGGCATTACAACCTGGGTGCTGGCTGTGCCCTGCTCGCCGGCGAGGCGGCGGGGTTTCTGGACCCCTGGGGATTCGGCATCCGTCTGGCATTGGAGAGCAGCCGCGTAGCGGCGGAATCCCTCTTAGAAAGCGTGGGTGAGAACATCACGCCCCACGTACGCTACCGCTACCGCATGCAGGAGATCCTGGAGCGCGAGCTCAAGCAGCGTCGCGACCTCGGTAGCGGAGTGGGGGGTTTGGAAACGGTTTCCCTGGCCGGGGACAGGAGCCATACCGCGCGCCGCGACCGGCGCGCCCTGCGCCGACGCTTCTCCCGCTAGAGGGCTGACCCTACCGGCAGTACCTTATCTATCCAAGGTGCGACCAAGGCCTGAAGGCGCAAGCAACCACAGAGCCGTGTGGACGTCTGGCCTTTTGTGTCGATTGGACGGCTGACCCCATTAGGCGGTACGGGCGCTTGCCGATTGTAATCCGGACCGGTGCAGCTCAATAGCTCGCCGGTAGATATCCAGGTAACTTGCGGCCATCACCTTGGGACTGAAGCGCTCCTCGGCCTCCTTCCGACAGGCCAGCGGATCCAACTCATCCAAGCGGTCAAAATATTCCAGAAGTCCCGCGGGGGAATCGGCGAGGAAACCGGTCACGCCGTGCTCCACTACCTCGGGCACGGCACCCCAGCGTGTTGCCAGTACCGGGGTACCGCAGGCCATCGCCTCCACCATAACCAATCCGAAGGGTTCTTCCCACTGGATGGGAAAGAGGAAGGCACGCGCCCGCTGCAGCACGCGCACTTTCTCCTGCGAGGAGACCTCCCCCAGGTAGACCACTCGTTCTCCATCTATGTGAGGGCGGATGCGCCGGTCGAAGTATTCCCTGTCTCGGCCCGCGTCTATCTTTCCCGCGAACAGGATGCGTTGGCCTTTCTCCATTGCCAGGAGGATAGCCTGTTCGGTCCCCTTAGCCTCGCAGATACGGCTGACGTACACCAGGTAGTCATCTTTTTCGCCACTGTAGCTGAGCTCCTCGATATCCACCGCATTCGGGACCACCCCGAGGTAGTTGAGATCCGGGCCGCATTCCCTCTGCCGGTGGCTGATGGCCACGTAGTAACAATCGCGCTTGAAAGCCTCATAGAACATACGGGTATCGCGGGTGAAGGGGCCGTGTAGGGTGTGCACGACGGGCTGGGGGATAAGGCCGGCGAAGGCCGGGCCCAGGAACCCCGCATGGTCGTGCACCACGTCGTATTCCCCCCCGGCGATGTCCCGATAAGCCTGTCCCACGTGATAGGCATCGAAAAGTGTCTCCCCCATTTGCTCCGTAGGGGCTTCTTCGAGGGACGAGACCTGCCTGGCCATGGTGCGGCAGGGACCCGCGGCGAAGAGGGTTACGTCATGCCCTTCCCTCACCAGTTCGTCCACCAATAGAGCAAGGACCCTCTCTATCCCCCCGTAACCCTCAGGCGGGATGGGGATCCACACCGGTGCTATCATAGCGATGCGCATACAACATGACCTCCTCAACGGTAAATAAACGGCCGCCTCAAAGCGGGTGTTCTTGAATCCAAGGGAAGGCTTGAGACAACCGATGAACCCAGGGCTTTAGTATCCCTAATTCCTATTGTACTTCTTTTTAAACTTCGATGCTTGCCCGAACCCCGAGGTTCCGTGCTCTTTACATTGCATGTTTTCTCACGTGGTGCCCCGCTCGCCCGCGATCAACCGGAAATATCTACATTCTGGAGCTGGTCGGCTTTGGCCTTGAACCCTAGTATACGAGCCGGCGCAATGGTCTGGTAGAATAATTGCTATTACTATAGGAAGGGAAGAATAGGGTTGAAGATATGCACAGCAAAGCTTACCGGATAGTCGTCTTCGACTGGGACGGCACCGCGGTGAAGAACCGCGCGGCCGACGCCCGGCCGGTGGCGCGCGCCCTGCAGAACCTGCTGCAACAGGATGTCTACGTGGTGTTGGTCACCGGCACCAACTACGACAACATCGAACGCCAGTTCGCCCGCCACATCTCCGGTCCCTGCAAGCGCAACCTCTACATCTGCACCAATCGCGGCTCCGAGGTCTACGGCTTCGACGCCCACTCCGAGCTCTTCCTCCTCTACCATAGGGAAGCCACGGACGAGGAGAACAGGGCGCTCGACCGGACGGCCGAAGCGGTGAAGGCGGAGGTGGAGGGGGGCTCCGGCGTCGCCATCGATATCATTTACAACCGTTTGAACCGGCGCAAGATCGACCTCATCCCGGAATGGCCCGACCCTCCCAAATCTCAGATAGGCAAGCTGCTGAAGGAGACGGAGAAGCGCCTGCGCAAAGGGGGTTACGCGCCGGGCATCAAGGGGGCTTACGAAGCGACGGAGCGCTACTCCCGAGAGATGGGCCTGGCCGACGCCCGCCTTACCAGCGACGTCAAGCACGTGGAGGTGGGGCTGACCGACAAGTCCGACTCCCTCCGCTGGATCCTGAAAGAGGTGGCGGAGCGGCGCAATATCCCCTACCACGACATCCTGGTGCTGGGCGACGAGTTCGGCCCCATCGCCGGTTTCGAGGGATCCGACTTCCATATGGTGCTGCCCAGGGTGGAGGGGATCACTTACGTATCGGTGGGCAAGGAACCCAACGGCGTCCCCGAAGAGGTGGAGCACCTGGGGGGCGGGCCGGATGAATTTCTACGGATTGTAAATAAACAGGCCTATCTGCACCGGCTCTTCCTTCCCACCGACGACCCCACCTTCCTCATCGTGGAGGAGGGTTACAATCCCGTGCGCGAACGCGAGGTTGAGTCCATCTTCACCGTGGGTAACGGTTACCTGGGCACGCGCGGATCCCTGGCCGAACAGGACGAGGCCTCCAGCCCCACCACCCTGGTGGCCGGGGTGTTCGACCGGCGCAGCCAGCGGGCGCCGGACGAGATGCCCATCTTCCCCGACTGGCTCTTCACCCGCATCTACGTGGATGACGAGCGCCTGCAGATGAAGCGCAAGAACATCGTGGAGCACCGGCGGATACTGGACATGCACAAGGGGCTGCTCTTCCGTGAGTTGCTATACGAAGACATCACCGACCGTGTGACCCGGGTGCTCTTCCTCCACTTCGCCTCCCTGGCCGATCCCCACGCCCTGGCCCTGCGGGTCACCATCATACCCCGGAACTACCGGGGCGAGCTGCGGGTGGAGACGGGGCTGCGGTTGAACTCGCGCGGCAACCCTCCCCTGCACGGCGTGGAGAAGATCACTGGTGGAGACGGCAAGGACGGCACGGGGGTGCTCATCCGCGCTCAGACTCTCTTCACCCTGGTTGACGCGGCAGTGGCCCAGCACAGCCGGATTGCCGCCGGATTCGTGGAGCCGGAACATTCCTACCGCATGGACGAGATGACCGTGCTGGAGCGCTGGCGCTGGATCGGCGTCATCGCCCAGGAGGTGACGGTGGAGAAGTTCGTCTCCATCTTCACCTCCCTGGACGGGGTGGACGCGGAGCAGACCGCCCTGGCGCACTCGGGAGAACTGGCGAAGCGCGATTTCGAGGAGTTGATGCTGGAACACATGGCGGCCTGGGAAGAGCGCTGGAAGACCGCCGCGGTGCGCATCACCGGCGACCCCGAGGCCCAGCGCTGGGCCAACTTCGCCGCCTATCATCTCATCAGCGCCGGTAACGCCGAAAACGAGCGCGTCTCCATCGGGGCCCGCGCCCTCTCCGGCCCTATCTACAAGGGTCACATCTTCTGGGACTCGGAGATGTTCATCCTGCCCTTCTTCATCTTCGCCCATCCCGCCACCGCGCGCGCCATGCTCATGTACCGCTATCACACCCTGGGCGGAGCGCGGACCAACGCGGCCCGCAACGGCTACGAGGGAGCCCAGTACGCCTGGGAATCCACCGGCGGTGGGGAAGAGATGACCCCTCCCGCCGCCCTCTTGCCCACCGGCGAAGTCATCCCCATCCTTTCCGGCCACCTGGAGCATCACATCACAGCGGACGTGGCTTACGGGGTGTGGACCTACTGGAGCGCCACCCGCGATGAGGAGTTCCTCCTGCAGGCGGGGGCAGAGATCCTCATGGAGACGGCGCGTTTCTGGGCCAGCCGTGCGCTGCTCGGGCATGACGGCCTCTACCACATCCGCAGGGTGGAAGGGCCGGACGAATACCACGAGGAAGTGGACGACAACCTCTATACCAACATGATGGCCGCCTACAACCTGCGGCACGCCGTGGAAGTGGCGAAGCTCCTGCAGGAGCGCCACCCGGAGGGATGGCAGCTGTTGCGGGAGAAGATCGAGTTGCGGGCGGAGGAGCCGGACGGCTGGAGCGTGGTGGCGGATCGCATGTACGGCAACGGGCACGGGGAGTGCGGGCTGCTCGAGCAGTTCGCGGGTTACTTCGGGCTGGAGGACATTGACGTCCACCGTTACGAGCCGCGCACCGCCGCCCTCGATACCATCCTGGGAAGGGAGCGCACCGCGGGCTCCCAACTGGTCAAACAAGCGGACATCGTCATGGCACTCTACCTGCTGGAGGACAGCTACACCCCGGAAGTCGTGGAAGAGAACTTCCTCTACTACGACCGACGCACCGCCCACGGTTCCTCGCTCTCCCCCTCCATCTACGGCCTGGTAGCGGCGCGGCTGGGAATGACCAGGGAAGCCATGCAGTACCTGCGCAAGGCGGGCACCATCGATCTGATCGACAATATGGGCAACGCCGCGGGCGGGGTACATGCCGCGTCGCTGGGCGGCCTGTGGCAGCTGTTGGTGATGGGCTTCGCGGGGGTGCGGGCCTGGGATGCGGGGCTCTTCATAGACCCGAAGTTGCCGGCGCGCTGGCGCCGCCTGGAGTTCTCCCTGACCTGGCGCAGCGCCTGGCTGGACTTCGACATAAGACGCAACCGGAGTATGGTGTTGCTGGTGTCTGGGGTGGAAGGCCTCGAGGTGGAGGTCGGCGTCTTCGGACGGGAGCCGCGGCTGGTGCGAACCAGGACCCGTTACGTCTCGACCTGGTCGGGTAAGGACTGGCGGGACTTCGAGGAAGAGGGTAAGGGATGATGGCGGTCAAGCAGCGGCTGGCGGTGGTCCTCCCCCTGGACGGATCCGTTACTTCAGCCGGCGCTTTCGGGGCGGCCCGTGCCTTGACGCGACTCCTGGGCGGGGTGCTGCACGTGGTGCACGTCACCGACCAGCCTATGCCCGATCACCGCCTGGCCCGGCACCTGCAGATCACCCCGATGGAGGAGGACTTCGTCTTCCACCAGGTGCGCGGGGAGGTGGCCGGCGCCATCCTGGATCTGGCAAAGTCCGTGAGCGCCTGGATGATCGTGCTATCGGGCCAGGGCCAGACCAACGATCCCGAGCGGCTGGCGGGTCAGACCGCCATCAATCTCATGCAGCGCTCAACCTTCCCGGTGACGGTCATCCGTGCCGCCATGCGCGAACTGCCCGGGCCGGAGTGGCGTCCGACCAAGATGCTCGTTCCCCTGGAAGGCTCCCCGCTGGCGGATTGCGTCATCAAGCAGGTGTTCGATCTGGCCCAGGAGATGAAGATGGACTTAGACATCCTGCACATCGCGGTGGCCAAGAAGAAGCCTCCCGTGGAAGTGGGGGCCTTCACCAGCCCCCGCTACCTCGATCATCCCCAGTACGACTGGCCAGCCTGGAGCGAGGAATTCCTCTATCGCTTCTATACCTACCTCCACCCCGACGCGCAGTTGCGCCTCTTCCACCGGCGGGGCAAGCCGGACACGGTCACCCTGCGCTTCGCCATGGAGAACGACGAGGACCTCATCGCGCTGTCCTGGCGCGGCCTGCTGCACGAGAAACTGGCGGAGACGGTGCGGGGCGTGCTGGCCCGGGCCGAGGTCCCCGTCCTGCTGATCCGCACCTAGGGGGTCAGCCTCTCACAACTGAAAGGCGCAAGCACCATTAGATGAATTCCTCTTCAGCGATCTATGCAATATTACAGCGGGGAGATATCTGCCCTCCCCGCAGCGGGCTAAGCGTGTCATAGCCAGGCTGGGGGACTCGACCAGGTATGGCTGCGGGGGCTGCGCGTGGGAGATGCCAGGCTGGGCTTGCTCTTCCGCCGCGAGGGACAGTCCACGGTCTTCAGCGTCATGGAGAAAGAGGGCGACATCCGCGTCGTAGTGGAGGAATAGGGGTCAACCCTCCACATTCCACATAAACCAATAAAGTACCTGTTCAATCGATAGCGCTCGAAGATATATGTGGAAATGTGGAGGGCTGACCCCCGGCCTATGCCCCTGGGAGGTTGAGGAACTTCACCTTGGGGCCGGTCTCGATGGTCAGGTGATAGGGCTCCTCCAACTCGAATACCTCTCCGTCCAGGCTGTATCCTTCGCGGCATTCCATGACCACGCGCGACGCCCTCTGGTTGAAGAACTCCTCCTTCGGATAGGGGGGCTCGGCGCCCTTCGCCCATAGCAGCTTGGGCAGGCGCCGCGCCAGCTTGAAGATAGGCACGCTGGTGGCCAGGACGTAGAAGTCCCCCTCTCCTTCGTCCCGAAAGGCGTCGAAGGTGATCACCACCACCTTGAAGATCACCGCCAGGACGATGGTGACCATGTCGGCGGGCACCTCGAAATCGTCGATGAGCACCTTGGCCGGGGTGAGCCCGAAGACGTCCTTGTAGCGGGTGCGCTTGGTGGCTCCCCCGAACGCGCATTTCGCAAAGAGGCTGGCCGCCGCCAACGGCCCGCCGTTGGTCTCCCGGTAATAGACGCGGTGGAAGCGGTAGAGGGCCCCGTTGCCATAGAAGAAGCCGTACTCCCTCTCGGTCACCCCTCCTATCTCCCTCGTCACCCGGAGGGTGGGCATCTCCACGTAGGGCATCTCCTGCGTGCTGCGGACGGTATACGCGGCGGCCCTCAACAGCTCTGGCGGCGTCCCCTTCACCTTGAGGTGATCGGCCAACAGGTTCATGGTCCCACCCCGCAGGGGGAAGAGGATGGGGATGCTGTCCGCTCCTTCGCCATACTTGTTGACCATATGGGTTACGGCCCGCTGCACGGTGCCGTCGCCGCCGTTTAAGCAGATGAGGCGCTCCCCGTGGGACAGGATACGCTCGATGGCCCCGTCTATCTCCTGCATGGTCTCCGTCTCCATGACCAGTCCGTCGGGACCCACGATATCCGGGATGCCGTATTTCTTGTAGCGCCCGAAGCGGTTCTTG
>Ga0315291_10002911_pt1 | contig 22222 bp, 18 predicted proteins | sample YL17G12_20_MG_FD_203070 | JGI IMG/M metagenome (GOLD analysis project Ga0315291, IMG submission 203070) | Sediment microbial communities from Yellowstone Lake, YNP, Wyoming, USA - YL17G12_20 | ecosystem: Environmental > Aquatic > Freshwater > Lake > Sediment | place: USA: Wyoming | collected... | reverse complement strand
ATACCTTCGACCGCTCGCGCATTGTGTTCTACTTCAGCGCCGAAGGGCGCGTGGATTTTCGGTGCCTGGTGCGCGACCTCGCCCAGGAACTCAAGGCGCGTGTCGAGCTGCACCAGGTCGGCGTGCGCGACGAGGCCAAGCTCATCGGCGGCTTCGGCTCCTGCGGGCGTCCGCTGTGCTGCGCGACCTTCCTTTCCACCCTGCACCCCGTCGCCATCAAGATGGCGAAGGAGCAGAACCTGGCGCTCAACCCGTCGAAGATCTCGGGCGTGTGCGGCCGCCTGATGTGCTGCCTGAGCTACGAGTACGAGTGCTACCGCCGCGCCAAAGCTGAGTTGCCGCGCGTCGGCTCGACCATCGAGCTGCCCCAGGGCGTCGGCAAAGTGATCGAAGTCAACGTCATCAAGGGCACCGTCACCGCCGCGCTCGAGGACGGCACCCGCGTCGAGGTTGACGCCGAGTGTGCGTGCCAGTGCAAGGCGGTCGCCCGGCCGGCCGAGGGCCAACCCCAGCAGGGCCGAGAACCCACGTCCCGAGCAAGCGCCGAGGCCGAGCCGGCCGAGCGCACGCCGGAGAGCGCACGTCAGGTCGCCGCGCCCGAGCGCCGGGAAGGCGCGCAAACCGAGACATCGGCACAAGGCGCCGGCGAGAAGCACCCGCGCCGCCGCCGCTCCCGCCGCAGTCGGGCGCGCAAGCCGAAGTCGTAGGGCAGAAGCCCCTAAGCCCCGCGGGCCGGTGGCTCTGTCATCCCGAGGCTCTGCCTTCCCGTTGGGGAGGCAACGCCTTCCCCAGAGGGATTGGGATGGCAACGCCATCCCAGAGGGAGGTGGCGGCCCGCAGCGCGGGCTTAGCCGCTCGTCTTCTGCCCTCGCTTGGGAGGGCCTTGGGCAGGAGGCAAGTGGCTAAGCGGAGCCGCCACGGCGGCCCGAAGGGGCCTAGCCGCTCCTGCCCTACGTTGCTGTTTCTCGCCCGGGCGCGCGGTCGCCTGACCGCGCGACACGCGACTTCAGGCGAAGTCGCGCCCGGTACCAGGGAAGGCGCGCGCCGCCGCGCGTCGAAACCATGCCCGTATATTGCGTCGCCGGACGCCCGGAAGGAGTTACAGGCAGTGGCAAAGAGCAGTAAAGCTCGCACACCTGCGGGCGAGGTTCGGGTTGGCTTCATCGGCTGCGGGGGGATCGCCGGCGGCCACTTCAAGCGCCTGCTTGAGGTGCCGCAGGCCAGGGTGGTGGCGCTGTGCGACACCAATGAGGACAGCCTCAAGCGCTTCGTCGAGCGCGCTACCGGCGCCGCGGCCTTGCCCAGGTTCTCCGACTACCAGCAAATGCTCGACGAGGTGGAGATGGACGCCGTCGAGATCGCGACTCCCCACACCGTTCATTTCGAACAGGCGATGGAGGCCCTCGGCCGCGGACTGCACGTCTTGCTGGAGAAGCCCATGGTGTGCTGCGTGGACCACGCCAAGCAGCTTATCGCCAAAGCGACGGAGAAGAAGCGCGTGGTCGTCGTGTCGTACCAGCGTCACTACCAGGGCGCTTACCGCTACGTCCGCGAGGCTATCGCGCAAGGGCTGTTGGGCAGGGTTCACTTCATATCCGCCATGCAGGCCCAGAACTGGTATCCGGGGCCGGGCTGGCGCGGCGACCCCGCGCTCAGCGGCGGCGGCCAGCTCAACGACTCCGGCAGCCACCTCGTGGATATCATCCTCTGGAGCACCGGCCTCGTGCCCCAGGAGGTCTTCGCCTACATCGACAACCTCGGCGCGCGCGTGGACATCCTGTCCGCCGTCTCCGTTAAGTTCGAGGGCGGCGCGCTGGCCAATATCTCCGTCGTCGGCCACGCTCCCGGCTGGTGGGAGGACTTCTCGGTGTGGGGCGACAAGGGCGCCATCTACCTGCGCGGCGGCAAGATCCTGCTGCAGAAGGACGGCCAGATGGAGGACGTCACCGACAGGGCCAAGGATGCCGGCAATGCCGACCGCAACTTCGTCGAAGCCATTCTGGGTCAGGCCGAGGTGCAGGCCGACGCCGTGGGCGGGCTGCGCGTGATCCAGCTCACCGAGGCGGCCTGGGAATCGGCGAAACAGGGCTGCGCGGTAGAGGTGTCGCACTGAGTCGCAGGCAGCCGCTCCCCGTCAACACGCCGCGAACGGGTCGGCCGAGAGGCCGGCCCGTTCCTTTCGGCAAGCGCCGAGCCTGCCCTGAGCGAAGCCGAAGGGTCCGCATCAGCCATTGCGCGCGCAGGACGAGCAGCATCGCGGCGAAACCATGGGAGCGGTTGCGAACGACACCATTCAAGCGAGGAGCATCATGGCACACCCCCCAGACCCGGGCGCGCGGTCGCCTGACCGCGCGGATGACCCAGTACGGGCAAGGCATGCCTTGCCCGTACAAGTCGCGCCCGCTCCGCGCAAGACCTGGAGCGCCTGCGGAAGTTCTACTCCGAGTTGTTCGGGTGGAGCATCAAGGCGACCCCCCAGACCGGCGACTACATGATGACGGGCGCGCGGTCGCCTGACCGCGCGACACGCGACTTCAGGCGAAGTCGCGCCCGGTCGGTTGCCGAGTATGCGGAAAAGGTCAAGCGCCCGGGCGCGCGGTCGCCTGACCGCGCGGATGACCCAGTACGGGCAAGGCATGCCTTGCCCCTACAAGTCGCGCCCGGCCCAAGACCGCGGTGCCGACCATGGGCTACTTCGCCGTGTGCCTCGACCCTGACAACAACCAGGTTGGCCTGTGGGAGGACGACCCCAACGCCGCGTAGACTCCTGCGCGACTCGCAGCGGCCGGGGGCGGGCCCGCGCGGCTGATAGTGCTGTCTTGTGAGACTGCTGTTGCACAGCCGACTACCCTCACCCGACCTCGCGCCGTCGCCATAGCGGCAGGGGACTCCGCCGAAGCGGCTATGTCCCCCTCGCGAAGGCGGGAGCCGCAGGCTATGGCGCGTCGGCGACTCCCCGAGAGGGAGAGGGGTTGGGCCAAGTTCCTCCTCTCCCTGCCAGGGACTTGTCTGCCCACCAGAGGCGGGTAAACCTCTGGCATGAGAGGATTAAGGTGAGGGTGAATCCCACTACAGATGTGCAAGAAAGCACTGGGCGGCGGTGATCGGCGGTCGCTCGCCGCTGGTCAGAGGGCCTGTGCGCACGCCAGCACTTCCTCGTCGATTTCGACGCCCAGGCCGGGGCCCTCGGGCACCGCCATGTGGCCGTCCACCACCGGCACCGGGTTGCGGAAGAGCCGGTCGCCGATAGGATGCGGCTCGATGTTGTACTCCTGCGAATAGCGGCAGCAGGGCGTCGCAGCGACGAAATGCAAGGTGGCGATCGTGCCCAGCGGCTGTGTCTGGTGAGGCGTGCAGACGCAGCCGAATGCCTCCGCCAACGCCGCCACCTTCTTGCACACCGAGAAGCCGCCCGCCTTGATCAGGTCGGGCTGGACGATGTCCACGGCTTCTTTCTGCATCATCTCCTTGAAGCGACGCAGGTCCCAATCCTGCTCGCCGCCGGCGATGGGCGCGTCGAGGGCGCGGGCGACCTTGGCGGTTGAGTCCAGGTCGGTGTACGGGCAGGGCTCCTCGAAGTGGAAGATGCGAGATTCCTCCAGCCGCCGGCCGAGCTCGATGGCCCGCGGCGCGGTGAAGCAGCTATTGCCGTCCACCATGATCTCGATGTCCTCGCCGAGCCGCTTGCGCACCTCGCGCACCAGCGCCAGGCTCCGTGCGGGGGCAGCGTCCCGGTCGAAGCCATAGGTGCTGCCGACGCGCACCTTGACGGCGGTGAAGCCCTTCTCTTCGACCAGGCGCGCCAGGCGGTCGGCCTCGTCGCGAGGGGAGATGTCGCGGCGCATGCTGGAGGCGTACATGCGAATCGGCTTGCGGTATGCGCCGCCCAGGAGTTGGTAGATGGGGAGCTGCAGGGCCTTGCCCATGATGTCCCACAGGGCGATCTCGATGCCGCTCATGGCCATCGCCTGCGCCTGGCCCGCGATCTTATAGGTGCGGACGAACATGTCCTCGACCACGGCCTCGATGTCGAACGGGTCGCGGCCGACGACGATGGGAGCGAGCGAATGGCGCACATGCGCGGCGATGACGCGCCCATTCATGGGGCTGCATTCGCCCCACCCGACGATGCCCGCGTTCGTGTCAATACGCACCAGCAGCGTAGGCTCGAGAAAAAGCGGCGTCACCTCGGTAATCTTCATCGTCCGGTCTCCTTTGTGGCCCAGCGAGTTTACCCTGAGTCCGTCGAAGGGCCCCGTGGCCCCCGAAGCTGTCGCCCTTGGCCGCGGCGGGGCCGGGCGCGCGGTCGCCTGACCGCGCGGCATTTCGCGACTTCAGGTGAAGTCGCGCCCGTGACGGTGAGCCCTTCGACCCATTCGGCAAGCTCCCTTCGGCTGCGCTCAGGGCAGGCAGGGCAGGCTCTGAGTGGGCGGGGACTGTCCCTAAGTTCACCCGCCCGCCAGAGGTTCACCCGCCTCTGCCGGGCGGGTGAACCTCTGGCGGGGGTCCCCTGCCGGGGTTAGCCAAGGAGGTAAGGGATTCCTCGCCGGCCTCGCTGGACATTCGACCGACCCGGCAGGAGTCTCCTGCCGGCGGCGGCGAAAAGCGCGCTACCCATCTGCGAGAGGTAAGGCACCATGACCCGTGACCAGGCAAGCGGCAAGCGCGACCCCTTCGAGCTGCGTGCGCTGTACAAGTACCTGCGCGTCGTGGATATCTGCGACGCCATGGACGGCATCGGCTACTTCAACATCGGCTTGATGTCGCCCGAGATCCGACCCATCTGGCCGGGCATGAAGTTCTGGGGCGTGGCGCTGACACTGCGCTGCGTGCCCGCCAACCGCCCCATGTGGCGCCTCAACACCACCGAGGACATCGTTAAGGCCCATCCCATCTGGTTTGAGCAAGTGGGCCACGTCAGCCTGGGCGACATGATCAAGCCGGGCCACGTCATCGTCACCGATGCCGGTGACAGCGGCGAAGTGGGCTTGTGGGGATCGAACAACAGCCTGGGCGCGGTTGCCGACGGCGCGGTCGGCATCATCACCGATGGCTATGCGCGCGATACGGCCGAGATTGCGATCGAGCGCGCGCCGGTGTGCGCCCGAGCGCGCGGACGCACCATCATGCCGGGGCGCATCCTGGAGATCGAGAGCCAGACGGTCATCGGCTGCGGCGGCGCGCAAGTGCGCCCCGGCGACATCGCGGGCTGTGATGACGACGGCATCGTGGTCGTGCCCATCGAAGTCGCGCAGGAAGTGGCCATGCACGCGCGCGCAGTCTTGCTCGCCGACATGCGCGGCCGCCGCAAGCTCTACGAGCGCCTGGGCCTGACCATGGACGAAACCGTGGATTACGAAATGGTCGAGGCGTACTACCGGCAGTTCGAGTAGCGGTCCGGGCCTAATCCAGCCGGTAGTGGCAGCCGCGGCTCTCGGGGTTGCGCTGGGGCGCCTGGGTCACCAGGCCCTGGATCTGGTACACCGGACGCCGGAGCAGCGATCGGCGGCAAACCATCCATCGTCTCCTGGAAAGTGCCGCCTTATGGTTCGTAGCGCGGTTCCCCGTTGCCAGCCCTGACGCCCTGCACAAGATGACCTTGCTGCTTGCCCTTCCTGAGGCTCTCGAGAGCGACCTTGTGTCCGTTCTCATACATGAAGGTGAACCGCCCCCCTTGAGCTTCCTCCACGGCGACTAGCTCGTTGAATATCTCGGGATGGATGTCGAGAAGTCTTTCGAAATCGCCCCTCGCCTTGTAGGCACCGCACCAACACTCGGCTGAGCAACCTAACTTGTGCGCCGGACTTCTTGGAAGATCATGGCGCGCAACATACCGTTCCACCTGCGAATCGGACCATGTGAAAATGGGGCTGACCGAGACGCAGCGGAATGACGGATGGAACCACAGCGGAGTGTACTTCGCTCTGGCAGAAGACTCGGCAGCGCGGATTCCGTCGTAGATGACGACGGGTTCATCCAGCCCCCTAAGGAATCTCCTCATTGGTGCTACCTTCAGTGTCTTGCAGCACCACCGAGCCCTGACGCCCGGAATGCCCCATTTCTTGGCAAGGTCGAAGAAGTTCTCAGGAGGGCTGACGGTGACGAGGGGCACGCCTAGTTTCCTGCATACTCGCTTGACATACCTCTCGACCTCAGGAAAGCCAGCCGTCGTGTCGGCATGCAGCGCGGTGACGGTCACTCCCGCCTTTTCGCAAAGGTTTCTCATATACTCCAAGACGCACAGGCTATCTTGACCTCCGCTAAAGAGTACAAATGGGCGGCCCATGCGAAGGGTCTTACGAACATCCCGTGCCGTGAGTCTGACTTCCGAACGAATAAGAGACGCTTGGTCTTCACTCAGGGAACACATCTCCAAAGCGTCGCGGCATCCATTAGCGTGGACAACAAACAGCGGCTTGGCAGCCAATCCCGGCTTCCATTTGGGAAGAAGGGTGCCCTCCCTCTTGCACGTGGGACAGCAAACCCGGAGCCCCGGCAAGGCAGCGCGCGCGACTTCTTCTGCCATCGTGCGCCACGCACCGTCATACCCGCGTCTTGTCATGCCGGGCTTGTCAGTGATCGGGTCCATTCGGTTGGTAACCAATCTGGAGGCCTATCCGCAGCAATCCAGCAAGGTTGAGAGAAAGCCTTCCCACTGGCGTTCGTCGATCTGCTGCGGCGAAGACGTTTCCTCGTTTAGAGTGTAGAGATACCAGAAGCCCAAATAGCCGGCTTTCTGCGCCCTGTCGCGCAGGCGATCCACCGCGTTCGGGCGACAGCATTCGGCGAAAAGCAGAACCTTGCTAACATACGGCCGCAGCGCTTGGCAATGTTTGGCATCAACGGTGCGCATCAACGACTTGCAGCTCACCACTGCCACTGCCTTCTGAGACTCGATGAACTTGAAGTCCATCACAGGTGCTACGCTTCCATTCCAGCGTATGACGTGACCGCGACGATGGACTATCACGTCGCATTCCGGCGAACAGATGCGGCACTCCTCGTCCAGAAGGTGGCCCCAATCCACCTCCAGGTCGGTCTGTGACAGAGCCTCGCGCAAGGCGTAAATCAGCTGCGCCGAAAGGCGCAACCCGCGAACAAACGCCAGAATCCGGCCTGAGCTTCTCCCTTTCTCCAGACCACGGATGAAGTCGTCGATGCGGTACTGCCTAAACTCAGCCGTCAGCTCGTGGAAGCGCGTCAGGCGAAGCCGTCTACCGATGCCACCGCCGGCATATTCCGTTTCGTTCGAGTCCATCGCTATCGCGTTCCCTTGACAACGTAGTCAACAAGCACGCGCTTTGTCCGTCCCTTACTCCTGGCGGCTTCTCGCAGGCGACCCATGCCCTCTGCACTCAAGACCAGTGTGCCGGTGCCGCAGCCGGCTTCCAGCCCCACTATGTTTTCGTCGCCTAGCAGTTGCGCAAACCGCTCGCGGAGATCGGCCAGCTTGGTGCCGGACGGGATAACGAACTGAGTTATGTACTGTTTCACGTTTCGCGACTTCTTCACGCGATCCAAGACTTCTTGTATGTCAAGCTCGGGCGCTCTCTTTCGTAACGACGCGACGAAACGAACGTCGTTCGAAGTGACCGCGCCAGCAACAACTTCTCGGGCCACCGCGACTTGTTCGGAAGGGCGCAGCATACTAAGCCTGTACACGACGTCTAGGCTGTCTACCTCACGATTAGCAACAAGCTTCTTGACGCTCGGGCAGAGCTTCCCGACGGACATGAACTCCCTGAGCATCTCCGCGGAGATGCCTATGCGCTGTGACACCGCCTCGATACTGCCGAGGTGGTCTTGGGCTACCTCGATCCACTCTGCGACCTGCAGTATGCTCAGCTTGCGGCGGGCGCGCTTGGTGTTTGCGATCAACGCGGCTATCGCGTTGTCAGGCACCGCGCGTTGTGAATCGTCGACCAGTCTCTTGGCCTTACTGATCATCCGAGGAACCCTTGGTCAGAGAGCCATTCGGTCAGCGCCTGGGCTGCCACCTCTTCTGGGCCCATGGACAGCGCCTCTACGGCGAGCTCTAGAGCTGCCTGCATCGCCTTTGATAGGCTGACGGCAATCACTTGTTCAACTCTGGGGCGCCGCGCCTCGGTGACTATGTCGTCCGCGTCGGCATCAGGATGCGTCGTTCCATACTCTACAACGCGCTTCTTCTCATGACCCGTGAGTTTGTACTGCGTCATCAGGTCCAGCAAGCCCTCCGCCTTCCGAATGTTGCCTTGGGCCGCCTCCAGAACGCGTTTGACGTCAGCCGGCGTCACCTCGCCCCGCCGTAGCTTCTCTTTCATGCGGCCAGACGCAAGCTCCTCGATGTAGATGTACTGTCTGACCCTGCGCAGCGACATGCCCGTTTCTTCTGCTACTCTAGAATCATCGTGACCGTAATGGACATATAGTTCCGTAATAGCCTTAGCAGCGTCGGCGTGATTCAGATCGACCCGCTGCATATTCTCGGCCAAAGAGCGCACGCACGCTTGCACACGGTCGATAGGGCCCGCGAAGATAGCGCGAACCATCCGCCATCGCTCGTCCTTCTGGGCGAGGAGATCCCTATGGGCTAGGAAACGCCGGCTACCTATTATCAGCTTGTAGGGGGGCGGATCGGTCCGGGCACCTAGCAATACAACAGGCTGTAGGAGCCCATGCTTCTCGATACTAGCCGCGAGTTCGTCAACGTCCTTTGCGGGCTGCGTGTCTCGGACATTATGCTCGCTGATCTCAATCTTATCTATCGAGATGTCATAGATTCTCGAAAGGTCAGTCATGCTATCAACCCCTTGGCGCGGTACTTACGAGCATCGAACTTTACCATATCACGCGAGTTTGCACAACGCCTGCTGGTGCGCCTATGGTGCGCCGCAGGCGGGCGCTCAATCCAGCCGGTAGTGGCAGCCGCGGCTCTCGGGGTTGCGGCGCGCAGCGTCGGTCACCATCAGCGCCACCTGGATGGCGTTGCGCAGGCCCACGATGTCGTCGGAGAGCTTGGTCTCGCGGTAGAATTGCTCGACGCGGTGCTCGAGGTAGCTGAGGTCGGCCAGCGCCCGGTCCAGCCGCTTGCGGGTGCGCACGATGCCGGCGTAGTTCCACATCGTGCTCTTGATGGACGACCAATCCTGCACCACCAGCGCCGGGTCCACCTCCTCGGTCAGGCCGATGTCGTGCCAGCTCGCGACGTGGTCATAGGGCGGCTCGTCGGCGGCGAGCCCGCGGCGCGCGATGTCCTGGCCCGCGCGCCGCCCCCACACCAGGGCTTCGAGCAGGCTGGTGCTGGCAAGGCGGTTGGCGCCGTGCAGGCCGGTGCAGCTCACCTCGCCCACGGCGTAGAGGCGCTCGATGCTGGTGCGCCCCCACAGGTCCACCTTGACCCCGCCGCACGCGTAATGCGCGGCCGGCACCACCGGGATCGGCTGGCGGGTGATGTCGATGCCGAAGCGCGCGCACGTCTCGTAAATGGTCGGGAAGCGCTCGCGCGCATCCACCTGCAGCTCGCTCGGGTCGAGCAGCACGTACGGGTCGCCGTGGTTGAGCATCTCCTGGTGGATGGCGCGCGCCACCACGTCCCGCGGCGCAAGGTCGGCCAGCGGATGGTACTGGCGCATGAACAGCTCCCCGCGCCGCGTGCGCAGCACCGCCCCCTCGCCGCGCAGGGACTCCGAGATCAGGAACCCATCGGCGTCGCGGTGATAGAGCGCGGTGGGGTGGAACTGGACGTACTCGAGGTTGAGCACGTCCGCGCCCGCGCGCGCGGCCATGGCGATGCCGTCGCCGCGCACGACGCGCGGGTTGGTGGTGTGCAGGTAGATCTGGCCGAAGCCGCCGGTGGCGAGCACGGTGGCGGCGGCGAAGATGCGGCCGACCGCGCCGCGCCTGGCATCGAGCACATAGGCCCCCAGGCAGCCGGTGGAGCCGTAGCGGTCGAGCGGCTCCACCGAATGGTGCGGGATGGTGATGAGGTCAACGGCCGTGCGGCCGGTGAGAAGCTGCACGCCCTTGTGCTCGCGCAGCGCCCCCACCAGCGGCGCGGCGATGGCCTGGCCCGTGGCATCGTCGGCGTGCAGGATGCGGCGGGTGGAGTGCGCCGCCTCCTGCGTGAGGTCGAGCTCACCGCGCTCATTGCGCGAGAACGCAACCCCGAGGCGCTGAACCAGCAGCTCGTCCACCAGCGGCGGCCCTTCGTGGGCGAGCACCGCCACCGCCTGCGGGTCACACAGGCCGTCGCCGGTCGCCAGGATGTCGCGTTCGAGCAGTTCCGGGGAGTCATCGAGGCCGCGGCCGATGATCCCGCCCTGGGCCTGGGCGGTGCCGGAGTCAAAGGGGTCGGCCCCGCCGGTGATGACGATCACCCGCAGGCCGGCGTCGGCGGCCGCGAGCGCCGCCGCGCATCCGCCTGCTCCCGCCCCGATGACCAGGACATCCGCTGTCAAATCGTCGGGCAAGGCCGCTCCTTTTGGCGGCGCGGCGAGCCTCAGCCGGTGTCAGGGCGCCGCCCACCGCCCCGAACGGCTGACGCCCGCCCGCAATCTCCCCACGGTTTCTGCGCGGCGCGGACTCGTTCCTGCGTTGGCCGCGGCCGCAGGGGAGCGCGCGATAGGCGGCGAAACGCTAATGACGGTCTTGGCGCGATGCGCGACCAGCGCATCGCGCTCTGTTATGGAGGGCGCCCGCCCCGTGGTGACCGAGAACCCCGCGACCTGGCCCGCGCAACTCACGAGCTACGCGACACAGCGGCTCCAGTGCGAGGCCGACTTGCTGACGCAGCCGGGGGTGCATTTCGTCGTCGCCCGCGAGCGGCGTCTGCGCGTATGGCGCTTCGTGATTCCGCTGTGGGTCATGGTATTCAATGATACCGCGGTCGTTTCCACCGCCCCCGAGCTGGCGCCGTCGGTCGAGAAACTGCTGCGCGGCGCCGCCGTCGGCGATCTGCTGAACGACCGCGCCGTGGGATCCCTGCGCGCCTTGATCCTGAAGTGGGGCCCGCTCGACTGGTTCCGCCGCGCGTTCTGGCTCTACTGCACGAAAGACACCTTCACGCCGCGCCTCGCGGCCGAGGTCGTGCCGGTGCCGCCGCATCATCCCGAGGGCAAGGCTTTGCGCGAGCGCCATCGAGGCGAGGTGTTCGGCGTCTTCCGCGGCCGCGAGCTGGTTTCCCGGTCGAGCATCAAGACGGAGAGCGACGCCGCGTGGGAGGTCGCCGTCGCCACCGTCGAGCGCCATCGCCGCCAGGGGTTGGGCGCCGGCGTGGTGTCGCGCGCCACCGAGTTCATCCTGGGGCAAGGCAAGGTCGCGCTCTACCACTGCGAGGCTGACAACGAAGCTTCCCGGCGCCTCGCCGAGTCCCTTGGCTACCGCCTGTTGGCACGCGACTTGGCATGGTCAGTGGAGGCGACGTCGGTGCCGTGGTTATGGCGCGAGCGGACGTTTTGAGGTGGAAAGCGGAGGGTCTGACGACGGGCCGCGTGGAGCCTGGAGCCCACGGTCCAGGTGAGGGCGAAATCAGCACCAGATATGCAACACAGCTCTACGGCTGCAGCGAGCGAGCGCAGACCACGTAAATCACGCGCATCTGGCGCAGGATGAACCCGATCAGGGAGATGCGGTTGCCCTCGCAGCTCTGCCAGTATGCGCAGCGGCGGTAATCGCCACCCAGGCACCACTCGGCCTGGCACGCCAGCGGAAGGTCGTACGGCCCTTTGCGCCGAAGAGGGTCGGCGTGACAGATGTTGAGCGTGCACGGCACCGCGTAGTGGTTGCCCAGCGCGTTCGCAACGCCCAGCCGCGGGCAACTCGCGGCCGCCGATTCCTTGGTCTGTGGAATGACTGGGTGAGAGAGCATCTGTAGCCCATGGCGCGCGGGTGCGCACTCCGCTAGTTATTCCACAGTAGCGGCGTCAAATTGAGAAGCCTCGTAGCCGGAGGTAGTCTATGGCCGACGATTTCCACCTGACACAGCAGGAGTGGGAGGACCTGGAGCCGCAGCTCGCCGCCGCCGAAGCCCACGCCCACGACGAGTTCTTCGACATGGACGAGGCGCGCGCGCTGCTGGGGGACGACCGCACCACGCCCGGCGCGCGCCTGCTGCGCTTGCTGCTGCAGAGCGGCGACGACTCGGTGGTGGCCCTCTTCCGCGCGGCCGAGATGTATAACCACGAGCTCACCCGTCACGGCTACGCGGCCGCCTATCGCCGCGGCAGGGAACGAGCCGGCGCCGACAGGTAATCGCGTCCGTTCCTGCAACCGCGCACCGCGGCGCTCTTGGCCTGTAGGGCGCGGGCTCCCTTCGGCTTCGCTCAGAGCTTGCCCTGAGCAACGTCGAAGGGGCAGGCTCTGCCCGCGCCGGAATCCGCGGCGGGCCTGGAAGGCCCGCCCTACAAAGCCCGCGCCGCCAATGATCTGGAGGTCCACACCACCCATGGCCCGCTACGTCACCGTCGCCAGCGTCTCGCGCAGCCCCTGGGACTTTCGCGACAAGCCCGCGGCCCTGCTCGACGACGCCGTCCATCTCGTGCGCCGCGCCCGGCTCTTCGGCGCCGACATCGTCGCCTTCCCCGAGGTCTATCCGCACCACATCGGCGGCGAGAAACCGGCCGAGGTCGCCGAAACCATTCCCGGCCCCACCATCGAGCGCATGGCGACCGAGGCGGCGAACAACGGCCTCCACCTCATCTGGCCCCTCTACACGCGCGAGGGCGATCGCGTTTACAACTCGTCCGTGCTGATCGGCCCCGAGGGCGGCGTCATCGGCGCCTACCACAAGATCCATCCCACCATCGGCGAAATCGAAAACGGCATCACCCCCGGGACCGAAGCGCGCGTCTTCGACACGGCTCTCGGCCGCGTCGGCATGGCGATTTGCTTCGACCTAAACTTCCCCGACGTTCGCGACGGCCTGGCCGGCGCCGGCGCGGAGATGGTCTTTTTCTCCTCCGCCTACCGCGGCGGGCTGCAGCTTCGCATCTGGGCCTTCGAGCTAGGCGTCTATGTCATCTCGGCCATCCTCGCCGAGCTGGGCCGGATCGTCGATCAGAGCGGAACCGTGCTGGCGGAGTCAACCTACGAGGCGCTCATCGCCCGGCGCATCAACCTCGATCGCCGCCTGCTGCACATGGATTACAACTGGGACAAGATGGACGCCATCCTCGCCAAGCATGGGGCCGACGTTTCCTTCGAGTACTTCACGCGCGAGGCGTGCTTCGCCATCGCCTCCGAGCGCGAGGGGCTGTCGGTGGACGAGGTCATCGCCGAGTTCGGCCTCGAGCGCCGCGCCGACTACTTCCGCCGCGCCAACGCGGTGCGCGAGGCCGCGCTCAAAGGCGGGCGCTAATCGGCGCGGCGTTGTCGCGGGGCGCCGCTTTCTGCGCTGCGGCCGCCTGCGGGAAGCGCAGCCGCCACTCGATGCGCGGGCCGGTGACCCGCAGCCTGACCGTAAACAGCAGGCTGCCCGGCGCCGCTTCCGCTATCGGCTGCGTCTCCTGGCCCAGCACCGCAGCGCCGCTAAACTCCTCGCGGGATGGGGTGCGGGCCGTCGTCACGCCCGCGGGCAGGAAAAAGACCACCGTCTGCTCCGTGCCGGGATCGGCCTTCATCGCGCCGGAGAGCAGTTGCCGGGGCGCATCCCATTGCTCCCCCTCCAGCCTGAGCAATCCCTGGGTGACGTGCCGATCGGTGGATAGATACTGTGGTCGGGACAGGGCCGGCCTGATGGCCAGCAGGGTGCAAGTGCGAGGGCGGGGGGCGGCCCTGAGTTCGCCGCGGAAGACTGATGCCCGCTGCCCCCAGAAATCATAGGCCAGGTAAGAGCGGTCGGGCGCCAGCCCCAGTTCCCGGGCAGTGAGTGTCAGCGGCCCGCTTTCCCCCGGTTCGTCCCAGTCAAACACCGCCAACACCTGCTCCGGGCCGCCGCGGGGTGAGCGCAGTTGCCAGACGCGCGGGTACTGGCGCAGGAACAGGTCCAGCGGCCGCGCGCTGACCCCGGTGGGAGGCAACACCTTGCGCACCACGGACACTTGCTCCGGCGTCAGGTCCACGAAGGCGTCCCCAACCTTGATCATGCCCCCCAGCAGCCCGTTGAGCGTGGCCCAGGCCTGGCTGGTTTCCATCGAGATGGTGTCGCTGACGTTCCAGCGCTTGATGGTGGCCGGGTGCGCGAAGTAGAAAGCGTCGGGGTCGGGGAGGTAGACCCGGTGGTAGAGGTAGTAGCGACGAGCGGCGACCCCGACCAGGTCCTTCGGTCCCCAGCACCAGCGCTCCCCCGAACGCCAGTGGGGACCGGTGTCATTGCCCAGGCGCATGCCGTCGAGCAGTCCCCAGCCCAGGCCACAGGGATTGAAGCCGTGGATGAACGTGCCCGGTTTCGCCCCCCGGCGCATGGCCTTCAACCCCGCACGGTAGGCCTCCGACCGGGTCATGTCACCGCGGTACTGCTTGCCGAAGAGGGCGTCGTATATATAGTCAACCTCGTTGAAAGAGTCGTACTCCCACTGGTGTGTGTAGCGGCGGGCCGTCTCCTGCAGGTGGCGCTGCACCTCGGGCAGGCTGGTGTCCAGCACCCGCCACTCCGCCTTCAACGGAGCGAAGTCGTACACCTCCAGGGTCCAGTCCGGGTGCTGGCGGGCGATCTCTGAGTCCGCGTGAACGTCAAACGGGGCCAGCCATATGGCTATCTTCAAACCCAGCGCGTGGATCTGGCGAGCGAACCGCCTCATGTCCCCCCAGCGTGCGCTCGGGCGCCAGTCTCCCACCAGGCGCTGGTAACCGTCGTCTATGCTGAACCAGCGCATGCCGTACGGCTTCAGGTGCCTGGCGACGAAACGGGCGTTCTCGATCATGTTCTCCGGCGTGATCCCGGTGTGGTAGCGGGTATTCCAGGAGTCCCAGTGGGCCTGCAGGTCATCCACGGGCCAGGGGGCGATGCCCAGCACCGCCGCGATACGTTCGGCATAGCCCTCCAGGGCGGCAAGCGGCTGGCCGGTCACCGCGTCCACGTACAGCAATTCGCTGGAAATGCGCTGGTGTGGCTGCAATCGCCTGGCGGGGTCGAAGGCGCAGACCGCGGCCCAGGTCAGCCGGTCTCCCTGCGCCCACGTGTGCAGGGAGGTCAACGCCCGCTCATGTGTCAGGAAACCGGCCACCAGGACGCGGCCGGACGACACCTGGTACAGGGCATGACTCCAGTTGCTGTTTGACGCCTGGTCACCAGAAAGCAGGCGCACCTCCTGGTCCTGCCACCGGTCATGCCCGTTCTCCAGGATGCGCATGTCACTCGCAGCGGCGAACAGCAGCCGGCCCTCGGCCCCGGTGTCCAGCAGCCTGATCTCCTCCAGCGCCGCCTCCTCCCGGCCGGCCGCGAACTCCGCCCGCACCGTCAGATAGGGCTTGCCCGGGTAGCGCGTGTAGGCCACGGTCAGTTCGCCCACAGGGCTCCGATAAGTGGCGCGCTGCTGGCATCCCGGCCCCAGGCCGGGCAGATCCACCTGGCGGTTCACCAGAGCAGTCAGGCGGCCCGCCCCCTGGCTGTGGCCGTTGACCTTGAGCGCCGGCGCAGCCATGGACAGCAGTGGCGTTTCCCCCACCACGATGCTTACCATGCCCGTCCCGGCGTCTATCCGGAAGCCGGGTTCGGGTGCGCCTGACACTGGCAGGCAGCAGGCCAGGCAGCAAATCAAGCCGGGGACCAACCACAGGGGCTTGTGCATGTCACGCCTCCACAGGTAATGCCGCGCAACTGCGCTCATACTTACGCCTCTGCGCGGGGCTTTTCCTGCCTGCGATGCACTCGTGCCCGCTGGCGCTATACGCCGGCGCCACCAGCGCCGCCCTTTGGCAACCCCGCGCGCCGCCCGCACCCGTATCACGATCCCGGCTACAAGACAGACGCCCCTGTCGCCGCGCCACGCCAACCGCCTATTACACAACTTGGTTTACATGACCCCCGCGATGCGCTTGACAGGCTGCCCTTGGGCCGGGTAGCATACCTGCGGCGGTTACAAGGAGGCTGCATATGGCTGAAGTCGCTAGTGTCACCGAGCAAAACTTCGAGCAAGAGGTGCTGAAGTCAGAGCTGCCCGTGCTCGTTGATTTCTGGGCGCCGTGGTGCGGCCCATGCCGCGCCGTCGCGCCGGTGGTCGAGAAGGTCGCGACCGACCTCCAAGGCAAGCTGAAGACCGTCAAGTGCAACGTTGACGAGTCCCAGTCGCTGGCGGCCAAGTTCGGGATCCGCTCCATCCCGAGCCTGCTCATGTTCCGCGGCGGCGAGGTGATAGATTCGGTGGTGGGCTTCCTGCCCGAGGCCGAGCTGAAGAAGCGCGTCGAGCGGGTCATCGCCTGAGCGGGGTGGCCCAACGGACATGCCGGACTACGAACTGGCGATCGTGGGGGCCGGTCCTGCGGGGCTGACGGCGGCGATCTACGCCGGCCGCGCAGGGCTGGCCCCCGTCGTCATCGAGCGCCAGCTCACCGGCGGGCAGATGGGGATGACCTTCCTCATCGAGAACTACCCCGGATTTCCCGAGGGCACCCCCGGCGTCGAATTGGCCGACCGCATGCGCCAGCAGGCCGAGCGTTTCGGCGCCCGGTTCCGCATCGCCGCGGTGGAGCGCCTGCGCCGCACCGAGCGGGGCGTCGCGGTCGGGACCGCCGGCGAATCCCTGGAGGCGCGGGCGCTTATCATCGCCACCGGGGCGCGCCAGCGGCCGCTGGGCGTGCCGGGCGAGAAGGAGCTCGTCAACCGCGGCGTCTCATACTGCGCGACCTGCGACGGGCCGCTCTATCGCGGGCAGCCGGTGGCGGTGGTCGGCGGCAGCGACCACGCCGCGGAGGAGGCCCTGTTCCTGTCGCGCTACGCGGAGAGGGTGTACCTCATCCATCGCCGGGATGAACTGCGAGCGGCGAAGGTGCTGCAGCTCGAGGTGCTGGCCGACGACAAGATCGAGGTGCTGTGGAACTCGGTGGTGGCGCGCATCAACGCCGCCGACGGCTACGTCGCGGGCTTCGAGGTGTGCGACGTGAACACCGGGGAGACCGCGACGCGCGAGGTCGCGGCGGTGTTCGTGTGCGTCGGCGCCGAGCCCCAGTCCGAGCTCGCGGCCGGGGTGGTGGAGCTGGACGAGCAGGGGTTCATCATCACCGACGCGGACATGCGGACCTCGGTGCCGGGTATCTATGCGGCGGGCGACGTGCGCAGCGGGGCCTGGCGCCAGGTGGTGACCGCCGCCGCCGACGGGGCGCTCGCCGTGCGCTCGGTCGAGCGCTACCTGCAAGGGCTGGGGAAGTAAACCCTTGCGACATTTGCCGTCCGGTGTAACGACGACAACTGGAGTCCCTGGCGATCGTTCGCGTCGCGTCGATCCTGCAGCCGGAGACATCGAGGACCAATTGTGAATCGTGGGCGTCACCAAGATCCGGCCGAAACTGGCCGCCTCTGGCGCGACTTCGTGGAGGCTATCACGGACGTTGACCCTGCCAACGCCGCTAAGGTGTGCTTGGACAGAGCTGTCGAGGCAAGGCGTTTCCCCGCATCGTTCATGGCTGACGGCCAGACGGTATGGCTGCCGGGAGACCTCGAGAGGCAGTACTTCGCGCTTGTGCGTGCCTTGGGTGCTGAGAGAGATGTCGCAGCAATCGCATCTAAGCAGCACCTACGGAGACTGCTCGGCCACGCGATTGTGCGCGCTCTCCGCGACCACGCGTCTGCAAATCCCCGCAAGCCAGCGGATTACCTCGACGACACTCGCTCCGCGCTGCGGCAAGGCGTTCGCAGTTGGACCGTGGTTACTGCCGTCGCGGGACTGGCTTTCCATGGCCTACCGGGGCTCGCATTGGGAAAGACGAGGGTCTTCAGCGTTGAATCGGAAGAAGCTCGCTGCCTCGGCAAACAAATCGAGGGCGTTCTCGCGGAGATACACACGGATCTAGCGCCACACCGCAATTCCGGGGACACACGACTTAATTATTGAGACCTGGCCGGAATTAAAGTGGGCCGGAATTAAAGTGTGTGTCCCCGTAATCCCCCCCGTAATCCCCGTAATCCCCCGTAATCCCCCCCGTAATCCCGTAATCGTAATCCCGGGCAGCTATATGGGCGGAGACGGACGAGGAGCCGGGGCGCCGGGGAGGGACAGACAAGCAGAAGATCGGCTGGAAAAAGAAGCTTCGCTCTGCGGCGCACTGGTTGGGGCTGGGCATGGGAGAACGGACGGACGCAATTGCGTTCGTCAATTTCAGCACGGTCCTCGAGGCTCTGCTGCTTGATAAGGAAGAGACGGAGCGCATAGCGACTACTTTAGCTGAGCGCTTGGCATTCGTTCTCAGTGACAAGTCGAGTGAGAGATTCAATATCTTCCACAAGGCGAAAGGCCTTTACGGGACGCGCTCCGATATCGTGCACAGCGGGACTACTGAAGTGCCGGAGGACGACCTGGAGTCGGTACGACGGCTTGCCCTTCTGTGCCTCTTATGGCTTCTGAACGACATGCCGGAGATCGAAAGATTCCAGGACCTTGTGGACTTCTGCCAGCGTGGGAAGTTCGAGGCGGGGGTCGAACTCGACGCCGGGAACGCTCAACCGAGTTCGTAAGGCGGAGGCTTGGCTCTTGCGACTCGCCGCGGGATGAGCGCAGCACGGGACACAGCCGAGGGCGGCTGTGCTACATTGGGCGCGCATCGTGTCGCGGGTCTCGCGGCTTCCGGGGCGATGCCGATTGCTGAACCGAGCGGCACATGGTGCTTGCCCATGCCCCAAGGAGCGGAAGCCCGTTTCTCATCGGCGTGCGTCGGCGTTCATCCGCGGCGAAACCCCTCCCCGCATTCCCCCCGGTGGCGGCTGTCAGGACCAACACGTCCGCCCGGCAGGTGCCCGGAGTCGCGCCATTGAATCATAGCGGTGGCGCCGGGCGGGCTGGCGCCAACAGGACGATTCGAGCGCCGGCGGCGTCCGGCGCAAGCACAAGGAGGCCTCGAGTTCAGATGCCAGCTAAGATCAAAGTCGGTTTCATCGGCGCGGGCGGCATGGCGCGGGCGCACGCCGAACCCCTGAGCAAGATGAGGGACGTCAGCATCGTCGCCTTCTGCGACACCGATCCCAAGCGCGCCGGCGCCATCGCCGAGCAGTATGGCGCGCCCATTTTCGCGTCGGCCGAGCGCATGCTCGACAGCGTCGAGGTGGACGCGGCCTACGTGTGCCTGCCCCCGTTTTCCCACGGCGCCGAGTTCGAGCTCATCGAGCGGCGCATCCCCTTCTTCGTCGAGAAGCCGGTCAACCTCGACCTCGGCCAGGCCAAGGAGATAGCCGCCGGCGCGAAAGCGAAGAAGCTCATCACCTCCGCCGGCTACATGAACCGCTACCGGCGCAGCGTGTTGACCGTCAAGCGCCTGCTCGAAAAGGACCCGCCCATCCTCGTCAACGGCGGTTGGATCGGCGGCACCCCGCGCCCCCGCCCCGATGTCGGCATCTGGACCTGGTGGGTGCAGAAGCGCAAGAGCGGCGGCCAGTTCCTCGAGCAGGTGACGCACACCGTCGACCTCGCCCGCTTCCTGTGCGGCGACGCGGTGCAGGTGCATGCCTTCGCCGCCGCCGGCTTCAACCGCGGCACCCCCGACAACTACGACCTCGAGGACGCCAGCGTCGTCAACATCAAGTTCGCCGGCGGCGCCGTCGCCAACCTGTGGGCGTCGTGCTCCTCCAACGCCGCCGGCGGGGTGTCGCTCAACGTCTACGCCAACGATTTGGCGGCGCAGTTCACGGGCTGGGAGCACTCCGCACGCCTCACGCGCGTGGGTGAGGATACGCTCGAAATCAAGGGCGAGGGCGACATCTTCGCCATCGAGGACGCCGCCTTTATCAAGGCCGTGCGCGCCGGCAAGCCTGCCGGCATCATGTCGCCCTATGACGACGCGGTCAAGACCCTCGCCATCAGCGTCGCCGCCAACAAGTCCATGCATACCGGCAGGCCGGTGGAGGTCGGCTGATCGGGCGCAGCGCGCCGGCCGCCCCTCGACTTCGCTCGGGATGGCCCTGCTTGCCCCTTCGCTTTACTCAGGGCAGGCTCTGAGCAACGTCGCCCCTCGACCTTGCTCGGGACGACCCTGAGCCCGTCGAAGGGCCGCACGCCGAACGGCGCCGACGCGGCGGGATCTTGTGGCGAATGACAGACATTGCGCATCGTGGGCGCTGCGAGCACGCGAAAATGGCTTGCGTGTCAAGAGGGAAAGCGAGCCGACGTGCCGAAGGCATTACAGCACACCGGGCGGCCTCATATCCGCCCGTTTCTAGTCTCTGACCCTTCGACAGGCTCAGGGGCACCCCGAGCGTTTACCCCGAGCACAGTCGAGGGGAAGTCGAGGGGTGGCCTCCAGGGGCTGGGATTCGGATCTCAGGTTACGTCAATGGCCGACTCCCGGGCAGCCTATAGCGCAGACGACATACGGGAGCGGACGAACATAGTCGAGGTCATCGCGCCGCACGTCCGCCTCCAGAAGGCTGGCAAGCGTCTCAAGGGCCTGTGCCCGTTTCACCCCGACCAGGCGCCGTCGTTCACGGTGGATGCCGAGAAGGGGTTGTGGCACTGCTTCGGCTGCGGCGCGGGGGGCAACGTCTTTCACTTCCTGATGCGCGCCGAGAACCTCACCTTTCCCGAGGCGGCGCGCAAGCTGGCCGACCGGCTGGGGGTGGACCTAAAGGGCGCGCGAGAGAGCGCGCGCGTGTGCGGGGCCCGGGAACTGCTGGAGCAGATCAACTCTGAGGCCGCCCGCTTCTTCCGCCGCCGGCTGGACGAGACCGAGCGCGTCCGCCGGTACTTGCAGGGGCGGCGGGTCACCCCGGAGCTGGCCGCCCAATTCGGCCTCGGCTGGGCGCCGCCCGAATGGGATGAGCTGTACGCGGATCTGCGGCGGCAGGGCTTCAGCGACGGGGACATCGAGAAGAGCGGCCTGTGCGTGCGGCGGCCCAGCGGCGACGGCTGCTACGACCGCTTCCGCGGGCGGGTGATGTTCCCTATCCTCGACGCCCAGGAGCGCGTGATCGGCTTCGGCGGGCGCATCCTGGAGGGCGCTGGTGGCGCGGCCGTCTCGGCCGCGGGAGAATTGGCAGGCGGGACGCCTGCCCCACCAGCCAAGTACATCAACTCGCCGGAGACGGCGTTGTTCCGTAAGGGGCGCACCCTCTACGCCTTCCCGCAGGCGCGCAAGGCGATGGGCGAGCGCGGGCGCGCGATCGTGGTCGAGGGCTATTTCGACGCCATCGCCTGCCACGCCGCGGGTTTCACCGAAACGGTGGCGACGCTGGGCACCGCGCTGACCCCGGAACACCTGGAGGTGCTGCGGCGTCATACCGGGCGCGTGTACGCGGCGTTCGACAGCGACTCGGCGGGCATGAAGGCGGTGCTGCGCAGCCACGAGCTGTTCGAAGCCGCGCGGCTGGAGGCGCGGGTCGTGCGTTTGCCCGAGGGCAAGGACCCCGACTCGTTCCTGGCCGAGCAGGGCCCCGAGGCGCTGGCGCGCGAGCTTGACGGCGCACTCACCGCGGTGGACCATCGCCTGGCGATAATCGCGGCGAGCCATCCCGACACGGACGAGGGGCGGCTTGCGCTCATGCAGGCGGCGGTGGAGGTGCTGGCGGGGATTCGGGATGCGGTGGCGCAGGCGCACTACGCGCGGCGCCTGGCGGAGCGCTGCTGCCGGCCAAATGTCGAGCGTGTGGGCCTGATGGAGCAGGCAATCCACCGCGAACTGCGGAAACGGTCTGGGGCGGGCAGGAGCTCGAAGGAGCGCGCCTGCGCGCCGCTGCGCGCCTCGGTGAAGGTCGAACGGCAGGTGCTGGCGGCGATGCTGCAAAGCGACGTCGCGCCCGCCTGGCTGATGGCGGAGCTGTCGCCGCAGCACTTCGGGGATGATCTACACCGGCGGGTCTTCGAGGAGCTGAGAGAGCACGTGGAAGCCGACGGCGCGCTCGACCTCGAGGCCATGCTGGCCCGGGAGCAGCGGCAGGAGGTGTGCGCCTTGCTGTCGGAGTTGGCCCTGGGTGATGACGCGATCGTCGGAGCGGAGAGCGAGCTGCGGCAGGCGGTCGAGCGCCTGTGCGACTGGCGTGACGCGCGCCGGTGCAGGGAGCTGCAGGAGCGCGCGCGCGGGGGTGGGCTGAATGGCGACGAGTGGGCGGAACTGACCGAGGTGAAGCGGCGGCAGTCGCGGGCGACCGCGCGCCGCAGCCTGGGCG
>Ga0315291_10002910_pt1 | contig 22227 bp, 13 predicted proteins | sample YL17G12_20_MG_FD_203070 | JGI IMG/M metagenome (GOLD analysis project Ga0315291, IMG submission 203070) | Sediment microbial communities from Yellowstone Lake, YNP, Wyoming, USA - YL17G12_20 | ecosystem: Environmental > Aquatic > Freshwater > Lake > Sediment | place: USA: Wyoming | collected... | reverse complement strand
TGAGCAACTGGGAGAGCGGGGACGGCGTCACGTCCTCGCTGACCCACTCGCTGAACGCCAACTTCACCCGGCTGCGAGGCAATCACAACTTCCGGTTCGGGCCGGAATTGAGAGTCTACCGGGAGTTTCGCAACCGCTACCAGACGGACATAGCGCCGGACTACACCTTCGCAAACACTTACACCAAGCAAACCGACACATCTTCGGCGGCGCCGGTGGGGGCCGAACTGACGGCGCTGCTGGTGGGCATCCCCGGCGGCACCATGACCCGCACGGCCAGCTACGCCGAGCAGGACAAGTACCTGGCGCTGTACATGCAAGACGATTACAAGGTGACGCGCAAGCTGACGCTGAACCTGGGCCTGCGCTACGAGTACGAATCGCCGATCACCGAGCGCTTCAACCGCGCCGTGGTCCACTTCCTCCCCGACGTCGCCAGCCCCATCGAGGCGCAGGTGAAGGCCAACTACGCCAGGAGCCCGATCCCCGAGATTCCGGCCGACCAGTTCAAGGTCAAGGGCGGGCTGACGTTCGCCGCAGTGAGCCCCAACCCACGCGCGTATTGGAAAGGGCAGAAATTCAATCTGCTGCCGCGGTTCGGCATAGCCTACCAGGCAACGCCGAAGACCGTGGTGCGGGCCGGCTACGGCATCTTCTACGCCTCCATCGGCGTCAACAGGACGAACACCATCCAGGACGGCTTCAGCCGCTCGACGCCGATCCAGCCCACCACCGACAACGGCATCACCTATGTGGCCAGCACGGCGAATCCGTTCCCCACCGGCTTGTACCAGCCGCTGGGGCCAGAGGGCGGCTACTCGACCAACATCGGCCAGAACATCAATTTCTTCGGCATGGAGCGCAAGCAGCCCTACGCCCAGCGCTGGTCGTTGGGCATCCAGCGGGAGTTGCCGGCCCGCTTCCTGTTCGAAGCCTCCTACGTGGGCAACCGGACCATCCGGCTCCCCGTGACCCGCAACGTGAACTGCATCCCGGTGGGGTACCTGAGCCGCTCGCTGTTGCGCGATCAAGCGGTCGATAATTACCTGGGCGCGACGTCCCCTGATCCGTTCCTGGGGACCAACCAGATCTACATCTCCAACACGCGCACCCGCTCGAACCTGATGCTTCCCTACCCGCAGTTCAGCCAGGTGAACCTGAACGGCGATCCCGCCGGATATTCCTGGTACCAGTCGCTGCAGGCCCGCGGCGAGAAGCGCTGGTCGCGCGGCTACACCATGCAGTGGGGCTACACCTGGTCGAAGGCCATGGATGCGATAAGCTTCCTCAACGCCCAGGACCCGATGCCCTACCGGTCGCTCTCCACCATCGACCGCACGCACCGCGCGGTCTGGAGCGGGCAGTGGGAACTGCCGTTCGGCCGCCGGCGCCATTTCGGGGCAAACTGGCACTCGGCGTTGAACTTCATCGCCGGCGGCTGGCAGCTCAATGGCGTCATGCAGAAGCAGAGCGGTCAACCGGTGGATTTCGGCAATGTCGTCTACATCTCCGGCGACGTCAAGCTGCCCAGCAGCCGGCGCAGCGTGGACCGCTGGTTCAACGTGGATGCCTTCAACCGCAATAGCGCCCAGCAGCCGGCGGCGAACAACTACCGCGTGGCGCCGCTGCGCTTCAGCGGCGTCCGATACGACACGCAGTCGCGCTGGGATTTCTCGCTCATCAAAAACTTCAAGGTGAACGAGCGGATAACGATGCAGTTCCGGGCCGAGTGCTACAACGCTACGAACCATCCGGTCCTGCGCGGCCCGGGCAACAATCCGACCAGCGCCGCCTTCGGCACCATCACCTCCCAGGAGCCGCCGCGCTCCTGGCAGGGGGCGCTGAAACTAACGTTCTGAGGGCGCACGAATCAAGCAGCCGCCGGACGCTGCGGATGCGCCTGAATCCGCAGCGCCGCGGCGGGTCCGGCATGGTGACCCGGAGGTCGCCGTTATATTTTGCCTCCTCAGGGATCGCGTTCTCGGGGCACGTTAAGCCATGGAAAACCTCTCACGAAGGAAATGTACAGCGATGGTCCTGGCGGCGCCGTTGGCTTGCGCGCTCGCCGGGGCGAGTTCCCCCGTCAACAGCGTTGCCGTCGGCATCCAGAGCTACAGTTTTCGCGACCGGGCGCTTGATGAGGCAATCCAGGCCATGCGCGAGATCGGCGCCGGCTATTGCGAGCTGTGGGCGGGCCACGTCGAGCCCCGCAAGGAACTGACGCCCGAAGAATTGGGAAGATGGCGAGAGAGGCCGCCGCTGGAGATGTTTCGGAAGGTGCGCCAGAAATTCCAGGCCGCCGGAATTGCCTTGACCGCATACGGCTACACCTTCCGCCAGGAGTTCTCCGATCAGCAGATGGCCAGCGGCTTTCAAATGGCCAAGGCGCTCGGCGTCACCGCGATTACCTCCTCCTCCAACGTGAGCGGCGCCAGGCGTATCGACGCCTACGCCTCCCGGGCCGGCATTACCGTCGGCATGCACAACCACAGCCGCACCGCTCCCGACGAGTGCGCCACGCCGGAGGACTTCGAACGGGCCATGAAGGGCGCCTCGCCCTATCTCGCCATCAACCTGGACATCGGCCACTTCGTGGCCGCTGGCTTCGACCCGCTGGACTTCATCGTTCGGAACCACCGTCGTGTCGTGGCCGTGCACCTGAAGGACCGCAAGAAGAAGCAGGGCCCGGACATGCTGTTCGGCCAGGGGGATACGCCGGTTCGCGAAGTCCTTCGCCTCATGATGACCGAGCGGTACCGGTTCCCGGCGCTGATAGAATACGAGGTCGAGAACCGCGAGACGGTCGGCGGGGTGCGCGAGTGCTTCGAGTTCTGCCGGCGCGCGCTGGCCATGTAAGGGCGAGGGCCGAGGGCGCAGCTCGCCGGCGCCGCGCATGGCCGCTTCCGGAAACCACTGCGAAAACGAGGACCACCGTGAACGACCACGAAGCTGCGGTTCCCAGACGTAAGTTCCTGCGGGCGGTCACGGCCTGTTCGACACTGGCGCCCGCGTTTCTTTCCGCACGCAATCTGAACAGCCGCATCGGCGTGGCCTGCGTCGGCGTCGGCACCCAGGGCCACTGGCTGATGCAGGAGGCGCAGAAGATTCCGGATGCCGAAGTGCGGGTGATCTGCGACCTCTACCAGGGCAACATCAAGCGCGCCCAAGGGCTGTGCACCAACCCCAGGGTCCGCATCCTCCGCGAGTGGGAGAAAGCGGTCGAGGACCGCGAGGTGGACGTGGTCATCATCGCCACGCCCGATTTCTGGCACGGCCCGATGACCGTCCGCGCTGCCGAAGCCCGCAAGGACATTTACGTCGAGAAAGGATGGTGTACGCGCCTGGACGATGCCAAGCGCATGCGACGCGCCGTCAAGGACAACAAGGTGGTCATGCAGCTCGGCCACCATTACAACAGCAAGCCCTCCTACCACCGCGCCCGGCAAATCTACCAGTCCGGGCAGCTCGGCAAGGTTCCCCTGGTTCGCATGTTCATCGATCGGACGCGGAGGCAGCCGGAGTGGAAGTTCTATACGAACTACACCATCTACGAGATGCCGAAAGACGCGGGCCCGGCCACTATCGACTGGGAGCGGTTCATCGCCAACGCGCCGAAACGCCCCTTCGATGCCGAGCGGTTCTTTACCTGGCGCTGCTACTGGGACTACGGCACGGGCATCGCCGGCGACCTGATGTGCCACGTGTGGGACGGCCTGAACATGATCATGGGGATGGGCATTCCGGAGCGCGTGGAAACGCACGGCGTGAATTACTTCTGGAAGGGCGACCGCGACGTACCCGACATGTGGCACGTCATTTTCGATTATCCGAAGCAGGAGCTGGCGATAGTGTTCGGCTGCGGCTTCCACACCCGGCACACGGGCGAAGTCACGGAGATTCTGGGCCGCGAAAAGACGCTGGAAGTCGGCCAGCAGGTTTGCCGGGTCTATGACGCGGAGTGGAAGCCGGAGTACGCCGGAAAGCTGGAGCAGGCCCGGCGCGAGGCGACAAAAACAGGCCGGCAGCCCGGGGAGGCAACCGTTCCCCCGGATTACTCGATGGCGCCCGATGAGCTCACCCTCACCTCGCACATGGAGGATTTCTTCGACTGCGTCCGCCGGCGCGGCCTGCCGCGCTGCCACGTGGACCGGGCCTTCGAAGAGGCGGTGGCCATCTTGATGTCGGTCGAGGCCCACAAGCGCGGGCGCGCCGTGCGCTGGGACTCGCTTGCCGAGGAGATCGTATAGCCGGGCGCCGCAACCGAACCTGCAACGCAGAGTCGCAATCCCGCCCTTTCAAACACGCCGGGAGCGCCCACCAATCCTCTTATTCCGACAGCACCAGAATCATGAAGGTATCCGGTAGCGCAACCGGCCGGGGACGCGGCTGTTTCTCGGTCGGCGCCGGCGCCGGGCCGAACTGCGCCGTGGGCAGGTAGATTTTGTGCGTTTTTGGATCCACGACCATGGTGCGGGCGCCCTGCTGTGTTTCCGCGTTCTGCACCGCCTCGTACTTATCGGGGCCGCCGCCTACCACGGTCAGCGTTCCGTCGCCGCCGTTGGAGCTGAATGCGAACCCGCGGCCGGGATCGAAACCGGCGCCGTCGGTGCCCGCTCCGATGGGCACGGTGGCCACCACTTTTCCGCTTTCCGGGTCAGACACGGCCATCACTTTGTTTCCACAAACGGAGAACAGCCGCCGGTTCTTCCGGTCGATGGCCAGCCCCGACGGCCCGTCGCATCCGGTCAGGGGGTAGCGTTTGGAGACGGCCAGTTTCGCCGTGTCGATTTCGGCGATCTCGTTAGTGTCCTCGATGTTGACGTAGACCTTCCCTTTGCCGTCGCCGGCCGCGAATTCGGGCTTGCCTCCCAGTGGGATGGTCGCCGCCACGCTCTGCTTTTCGGCATCGATCACCGTCGCGTCCTTCGAGCGCCCGTTAAATGCCAAGACCTTGTTCGACACCGAGTCATAGTAGATGGCATCGGGGTTCTGGCCGGTCGCCACCTGCCCCAGCGGTTTCAGCGTCTTCAGGTCGAACACCGTGACGTTGTTGGAGCGGCCGTTGCTGATGAAACCGCGGTTCAGCTTCGGGGCGATCGCGATCCCATGCACCCCCGGAGTGTCCGGAATGTCCCCTACCACCTTCTCGGCGTCCAGGTCCACGACGACGACGTGCGTGGCGTGCGAGACGTAGAGCCGCCGTGCGGCGCTGTCGACGGTGAGGTAATCCCAGCCGCCCTCGCCGCCGATTTGAATTTTGCCCACCACGTGATAATTCGGCGCGGCGGCATTGAGGGCCGCAGCCGACAACAGCATTGCCCAGGCCAGTAGCTTCATATGTGTCTCACCTCTCCACCAGAGTAAGCGCTTCCAATCTGAAAATCGCCTGAAAGGGACTGGAGTTGTCCCGCCGGCGGTACAACAAAGACACTTACTGGATCAGCGGCTTCTGGCCGTTGCCGTTCTCGGCTTCTTCCGCGGGGATCAGGGAAGCGGCGGCGATGCGGTCTCCTTCCTCCAGCCGCTGCAGGCGCACGCCTTGCGCCGAGCGTCCCGTCTCCCGGATGCCGGAGGCGTCCACGCGGATGATCTTGCCCTGCTGGGTGATGACCATCAACTCGCTGTCTTCGCGCACGTTCATGATGCTCACCACCTTGCCGTTCCGCTCCGTGGTCTTCAGGTTGATAATGCCCTTGCCGGCGCGCGACTGCACGCGGTACTCGGTGATCGGGGTGCGCTTGCCGTAACCGTTTTCGCTTATGGTGAGAATCAGGCCGGCTTCCTTCTTGCCGGCTTCCAGCGATACAACCTCCATGCCGATCAGGTAATCGCCCTTGCCGAGGTCCATGGCGTTGACGCCGCGGGCCTGGCGGCCCATGCCGCGCACATCGTCCTCGGGGAACAGGATGGAGATGCCTTCGTGCGAGGCCAGGAAGATGTGTTCGGCGCCGTTCGTCAGCTTGGCGCTGATCAATTCGTCGCGCTCGTCCAGGCCCATGGCGATAATGCCGCGGGCCAGCGGGTTGTCGAACTCAGTGAGCGCCGACTTCTTGATCACGCCGTCCCGACTGACCATCACCACGTACTTGTCGGGATGGAATTCCTTGCCCACGTTGAGCAGCGCCGCCACCTTCTCGCCCGGCTGGGTGTTCACCAGGTTGGTGATGTTCTTGCCGCGCCCCGCCGCTCCCACGTCCGGAATCTCGTACACCTTCAGCCAGTAAACGCGGCCCTTGGTGGTAAACACCAGGATGTAACTGTGCGTGGAGGCCACAAACAGGTGCTCGACGAAGTCCTCCTCGCGCGTCCGCATCCCGGTTTGCCCCTTGGCGCCGCGCCCCTTGGTGCGATAGACGGCGACCGGGGTGCGCTTCAGGTACCCCTGGTGGCTGACGGTGATGGCCACGTCCTCCTCGGTCACCAGGTCTTCCAGCTTGATCTCGGCCTGCTCATCGAGGATCTGGGTGCGCCGCTCATCGCCGTACTGCTTCTGGACCTCGCGCAGCTCCCGGATCACCACGCCGCGCAGGACGCGGTCGCCGGACAGGATCTCGAGGTAGGAGGCGATGCGCTTCTGGATCTCGGCCAGTTCCTCGCTTATCTTCTCCCGCTCCATGGCGGTCAAGCGCTGCAACTGCAGCTCCAGGATGGCCACGGCCTGGCGCTCGGTGAAATCGAAGCCGGCCATCAACTGCTCGCGCGCCTCCCTGGGCGCCCTGGCGGCGCGGATCAGCTTGATGATGGCGTCCAGGTGGTCGAGCGCCTTTTGGAAGCCCAGCAACACGTGCTCGCGCTCGCGCGCCTTGCGCAGCTCGAACTCGGTCCGCCGGCGCACGACATCGATGCGGTGGTCGATGAACAGCTTGAGGGCCTCGATCAGCCCCAGCTCCCGCGGCTGGCCGTTGACGATGGCCAGCAGGATCATGTCGAAGCTGGTCTGCAGGTCGGTGTGCTTGAAGAGCTGGTTGAGCACCACCTCGGGCTGCTCGCCGCGTTTCAGCTCGAACACGATGCGCATGCCCTGGCGGTCGCTCTCGTCGCGGATGTCGGAGATCCCCTCGATCTTCTTGTCCTGCACCAGCTCGGCGGTCTGCTTGATGAGGCGGGCCTTGTTCACCTGGTAGGGGATCTCGGTGACCACGATCATGTCCTTGTCGCGGCCCTGGCGCTCGATGGCCGCCTTGGCGCGCATCACGAACTTGCCGCGCCCGCGCCGGTAGCTCTCCAGGATGTTCGAACGGCCGTAGATATAGCCGCCGGTGGGGAAGTCGGGCCCGGGAACCGTGTGGATGATCTTCTCCAGCGGCGTGTCCGGCTTCTCGATCAGGGTGACGGTGGCGTCGATGATCTCCGAGAGGTTGTGCGGCGGGATGTTGGTGGCCATGCCCACGGCGATGCCGCCCCCGCCGTTCACCAGCAGGTTCGGCACGCGGCTGGGCAGCACCTTGGGCTCGTACACGGTGTCGTCGAAGTTGCGGAGGGAATCGACTGTGTCTTTCTCGATGTCGGCCAGCAGCGCTTCGGCCACCGCAGCCAGCCGCGCCTCGGTGTACCGGTAGGCCGCCGGCGGGTCGCCGTCCACCGAGCCGAAATTGCCCTGGGGGTCGATCAGCGGATAGCGCATGTTGAAGCCCTGCGCCAGCCGCACCAGCGCGTCGTACACCGGAGTGTCGCCGTGCGGGTGAAACTTCTTGAGCACTTCGCCGACCACGCCGGCGCACTTGCTGTGCTTGCGGTTCGACGCCAGCCCCATCTCGTGCATGGCGTAGAGGATGCGGCGCTGCACGGGCTTCAAGCCGTCGCGCACCTCCGGCAGCGCCCGCCCGATGATCACGCTCATGGCGTAATCCAGGTACGAGCGCCGCATCTCATCTTCGATGTTGATCGGGACGATGTTGTGGGGCGGCTCCTGCCCGTTGCCGCCCATGCCGGGCAGTGGCGGCTGGTTCTGTTCGTTATTCGCCATTTTAAAAGAGTTAGGAGTTAAGAGTTATGAGTTGGCTAATTCAGTCACTCTTCACTGCCTTTAGATGTCCAGGTTCTTGACGTCCAGCGCGTTCTCCTCGATGAACTTGCGGCGCGCCTCCACGTCGTCGCCCATCAGGGTGGTGAAGATATGCTCGCTTTCCACCACGTCCTCCAGCCTGACCACCAGCAGCGTGCGCTTTTCGGCATCCATCGTGGTTTCCCAGAGCTGGTCGGGATTCATTTCGCCCAGCCCCTTGTAGCGCGTCACGCTGTATTCCTTCTTGCCCTGCTCGACGATGTGCTCCAGCAGCTCGCCCGCCGAATGGAGCGTGACGCTGGAGCCATTCTGGCTGACCAGGAAGGGCGGGTGGTTGAAGTGCTTCACCTCGCGTGCCGTCACCAGCAGTTTCTTGTACTCGGGCAGGCCGGCCAAGGGCCAGTTCACGCGCTTCTCGGCGCCGCTGGCGTCCCAGAACACCAACTCGTAGAGCGAGTGCTCCTCGTCGAAGTGCACCTCCGCTTTGATGCCCAGCTTGCGGACCTGTTTCTCGAGCTGCTTCAGCAGCGCCTCGGCCAGGAAGTCGGCCTTCTTCTCCAGCCCGGCTTCAGGCAGCAGGTCGAGGACGCCGCGCTCGTGCAGCCGTTTTTCCAGCTTCTGGTAATAGCCGAAGTACTCGGTGAGGGTGATGAGGAAGCTGGCCAGGGCGCGGCCCTCCAGCGCCACGCCCGCCGGGCCCTCGGGGCCAAAGCGCACCACGTGGTCTTCGGTCACCCGCCGCATCATCTCGCGCGTGAACTCCTTCTCGTCCTTCAGGTAGCGCTCGAACCGGCCCTTCTTGATGCGGAACAGCGGCGGCTGGGCGATAAAGACGTGGCCGCGCTGGATCAGCAGGGGCATCTGGCGGAAGAAGAAGGTGAGCAGCAGCGTGCGGATATGGCTGCCGTCCACGTCGGCGTCGGTCATGATGATGATCTTGCCGTAGCGCAGGCGGGTGATGTCGAAGTCCTTGTCGATGCTGGTGCCCAGGGCGGTAATGATGGCGCGGATCTCTTCGTGGGCCAGCATGCGGTCGGTGCGCGCCTTCTCCACGTTGAGGATCTTGCCCTTCAGCGGCAGGATGGCCTGGTAGCGGCGGTCGCGGCCCTGACAGGCGCTGCCCCCGGCCGATTCGCCCTCCACCAGGAACAGTTCGCAGCGCTCCGGGTCCCGCTCCTGGCATTCCTTCAGCTTGCCGGGCAGGCCGGCGGAATCCAGCGCGCCCTTGCGCCGCACCAGCTCGCGCGCCTTGCGCGCCGCTTCGCGCGCCCGCGCCGCTTCCACGGCCTTGCCGATGATCTTCTTGGCCACCGGCGGGTGCTGCTCGAAATAGGCCATCAGCCGCTCGTACACGAACGAGGAGACGGCGTTGGAGATGTCGCTGTTCAGCTTGCCCTTGGTCTGCCCCTCGAACTGCGGCTGCGGCAGCTTGACGCTGACCACCGCCACCAGGCCCTCGCGCACGTCGTCACCGCTCAGGTTCTCTTTCACATCCTTGAACAGGCCGGCCTGCTGCCCGAACTGGTTGATGGAGCGGGTCAGCGCGGCGCGGAAGCCGGTCAGGTGCGTGCCGCCGTCCACGGTGTTGATGTTGTTGGCGAAGCAGAAGATGGTCTCCTGGTAGGCGTCGTTGTACTGCAGCGCGAACTCGACCTGCACCGGCCCCACCGGCGCCTCCCGCTCCGCCTCGGCATAGATGGGCTTGTCGTGCAGCACCACCTTGCCCTTGTTCAAGTGCTTGAGGAACTCGGCAATGCCGCCGGAATAGCAGAAGTCGTGGCTCTTGTCCTTGCGCTCGTCGGCCAACTTGATCTTCAGGCCCTTGTTGAGAAAGGCCAGCTCGCGCAACCGCTGGGCCAGGGTGTCGAAGTTGAACTCGATGGTGTCGAAGATGGCCGGGTCGGGGCGGAAGGTGACCTTGGTGCCGCGGCGCTGGGTCTTGCCGGCCCGCTTCAAGGGCTCTTTGGCGTCGCCCCGCTCATACTCCTGCTCCCAGGTGTAGCCGTCGCGCCAGATTTCCAGGTCCAGCCGCTCCGACAGCGCGTTGACCACCGACACGCCGACGCCATGCAACCCGCCCGACACCTTGTAGCTGTTGGTGTCGAACTTGCCGCCGGCGTGCAGCACCGTCATCACCACCTCGGCCGCCGACCGCCCTTCTTCCTTGTGCATGTCCACCGGGATGCCGCGGCCGTCATCGACGACGGTCACGGAGTTGTCGAGGTGGATGGTGACCTCGATGTGCGTGCAGAAGCCGGCCAACGCCTCATCGACCGAGTTATCGACCACCTCGTACACTAGGTGGTGCAGGCCCATCTCGCCGGTCGAGCCGATGTACATGGCCGGCCGCTTGCGCACCGCTTCCAGGTCGCCGAGCACCTGGATGCTCTCGGCGCTGTAATCGCCGGCGGCGCCGTTGGAATTCTCCGGCCGGGCCCGCTCCGGGCCGTTCGGCGTGCGCTGGCCACGCCCGTTTTGCGAACGCGCTCCCGTCCGGGAGGGCGTCATGGTTTCCTTGTCACCCACTTGGTACACCTCTCGCCGGCCGGCCCCACACCGGCCCGGCATTGAAGGAATCGCTGCTCAGCCCGAGGGAAAAAGCGAGTTGGAAGATCAGAAGAAACAACAAGAATGATACCAGGACCGGAGGTCCTTTTTCAAGCCTAAATATTTGGAAAATCAGCCACTTAGCCGGTTCTTTGCGCGCGCAAGTCACGTGTTTTCAATGGCTCCCAATCCTGCCGTTCGACACCCACCCACAACGCTCCAATTATAAACATTCCGTCAAGGGAATGTTTTTATTTTTCGCTGCCCTTGGGCCGTATTCCTCATCGCCGCGACGCAGAAAATGCGGCTTGGCCGGTTGGGAACCGGTAGCTTTTAAACTGCAATTAGAAACGGGACGAGGCGGTCGAGATCCTGCTCTATCGCGGGCACAGGGCGCGGCCGGAGGCAGCAAGAGGACCCAGCGCCGCGACATCGAACGGGCGAAACAGTATTGGAGGGAGTACCTGCGTGGCGAAGACTGAATCTTACAAGCAAGAATTGCTGGAACGGCTGAAAGACCCGGATACGGCCGCGCATTACCTGACCGCGTGCCTGGAAGATCGCGATCCGGATGTATTCCTGCTGGCGTTAAGAGACGTTGCCGACGCCCACGGCGGGCTACGGCAAATTTCCCGGCAGACCGGGCTGAATCGCGAAAACCTTTACCGCATGCTGTCCAAATCGGGCAATCCGGCCCTTCGCAGCCTGGATTCCGTGCTCTCTTCCCTGGGACTGCGGCTGGCCGTGCAGGCAATCGCCGATTTGCCGGGCAGGCGGCAATCGAGGCGACTGCGTCCTCGCGTACGGTCTGGTGTTTTGCGCACACGGTCGCGTGCGTGAACCCCCGGGGGCCGGTTCTGTCGAAGCCCGCCGGCTTGGATCGGGCACAGGGCTGCGCCTCGCCCGCCAGTGATCCTGCCCAGCCGCGCTCCGGGAGAAGCCCGACCTCTGTAGGTCACGCCCTGCGCATTTGAGCCTAGGGTATGACCTTACGTCCGCTCGGCATGATGCAGGCCACAGCGCCCGAGTCCTCGACGTCGGAGACATTCCCCCGTCCTGCGCTGCGCGGCGCACCGCCCGGTTCCATCAACACCGCGCAGCCGCGAAAGCGAGACACTTTTGCATCAGGAGCGTAACGAGCCAGTTGGGCCTTCAGGCCCGAAGGACCGGTGCTCTTCGGAATCCAGAGGGGGAAGGCGTCCAGTTTTTGCCCCTCGAGGGTGATGTCGCACCGCTCAAGGAAGAACTGGTCCAGATTCCACGGCTGAAATCCCGCCTTGAAGCCGGCTGTTTCCAGCCTGCCGCGCAGCCACTCGCTTGTCGCCAAATCCGCCGGGGTAGCTGTCCTATGCTCCCCGAAGCGGACGTAGGTCTCGACGTCGGTCAGAAGGCCCGCGCCATTCACAGCGGCATTGAAGTGCGCAAGAAATGGGGCGGCAAGAACAAACCGGCGCGAAAGAAGCATTGATTCACCTCAAGTACCCACAGCCGTTGCGGCAGGCTTCTGGGCCGGCTGGATGGAGTTGAGAAAATCCATGATTGCCTTGGTCGGCGCGTCGCCCAACTTGCCCAGGTCGCCATTGAGCGTCCCGTGTGTCTTATCCGGCGCCTCGAGAATCTCGGCGCGGGCCCCGGCCTCCCGGAGGGCACGGGCGAAGCTTTGCGCCTGCTCCAGCTTCATCTGGTTCTTGTCGGCGACCACAAGAAGGAACGGCGGAATCGCTTTGCCTTTGGCTACGTGGTTCATCGGCGAGATATCGGCCCATCCCTTCGGGTCTGCGCCGAACATCGGCTCGTAGAAAGCCCGCCCGGTTTTCATCAGCTTCGGGATGTCCAGCGCCGCGGTGTCGAGTTCGACGACGCCCTTGATCAGCGACAGATTCCCGCCCGTTTCCTTCAGGCGGCGGTCGTCGGTGGCTACCAGGGAAACGAGGTGAGCGCCGGCGGAGTGCCCCATCAGGTAAATCTCTCGCGGGTCGCCGCCGTACTCGGTAATGTTGCCGGCAACCCAGGCGACGGCATTGGCCACGTCCTGCGCCTGGGTCGCAACCGGAGCCGCCGGCAACAACCGGTAGTTGATACTGACGAACACCCAGCCGACACTGGTGAAGAAGGCGGCTTTGGCGCCGGCCGCTCCCGCCTTGTCGCCTGCCCTCCACGCGCCCCCGTGAACAAAGACCATCACCGGACAGCCGGTTGTGCCCTGCGACGCGTGGACATCCAGGCTTGTTAGGTTGGGCCCGCTTCCTTGCGGTTGAGCGTACGAGACGTTGAGCGTGCTCTGCATCTGCGCGGTCGGCGGCGCACTTCCCGAAGGCGTCCCCTTCCGTTGGGCCGCTGCTCCGGTGGTTGAGAAGGCGGCGCGGGCCTCTTCAAGAGTGACCTTCCGGTCGCCGTTGCGGTCCATGCGCTTGAACAGCTCGGCGTTGGGCACTTCATCGGGTGTCAGGACTCCGTCGCCGTTCCGGTCGGCGCGCTTGAAGCGCTCGTCGATCGATGGGGTTCCGGCCTCTTGCGCGCCGGCAAACGCGGGAACGTCGCAGCAACCCGCCAAGAGGTTGAGTGTCATTAGGATCGTGAATCGCATCCGCTTCATGTTCGCTTGCTCCCTGGCGCTGCTTGACCTATCGCTTTTCGGGAGAACGGCTGGGAAAGGCGCGGCGTGCTTCTTCGAGCGTCACCACCCCATCGCCGTTCAGATCCATACGCTTAAACAGTTGCGGGTCCGACAATTCGTCGGGCGTCAGCTTGCCGTCGCCGTTGCGATCGAGCGCCTTGAAACGCTCCTCCAGATTGCCGACCGCCCCGGGTGCCTTGGCGGCGCGGCCGGCGCGAGGCCGGTTCGGCGCGCTCTCGGTTGTCGCATCCTGCCGGATCCATTGGAGATCCATCAACTGCGCGTTCCACGCTTGCCAGGCTTCCTCCAGTTCCTCCACCTTGCCCGGCATCTTGGCCGCCAGATCGTTCTTTTCGCCGATGTCCTCGGCGAGGTTGTACAGTTCCCAAGCCGTGCCGCGCGATGCAACCAGCTTCCAATCGCCGCGCCGGATAGCGCGCTGCGCGTGGAAGCGCCAATAGAGCGTATCGTGCGGGGCTCCGGCCGACTTAGCCGTCAAATAAGGCACCAGATCCACACCATCAAGTTTCATCTCCGGCTTCGAGGTAGCGCCCGCGGCGGCCAGAGCCGTGGCATGGAGATCGAGCGAGATCACGGGCCGGCGGTCTACTTTCCCCGCCGGCAGAGTGCCCTTCCACTGCATCATGAAGGGAATCCGGACGCCGCCTTCGTACACCTGGCCTTTGTAGCCGCGCAGTGGAAGATTGCTCGATGTTGTTTGCGGCGTGGGTCCGCCATTGTCGCTGAGAAAGAAAATCAGCGTGTTTTCCTCCAGCCCGTTCTTGCGCAGCGTTTCCAGGACGCGGCCAACCGCGTCGTCCATCGCCGCCGTCATGGCGGCGTAGGTGCGGCGGTTGCCCTCGGGGATTTTCGGGAAGCGGACCGAGTACTTCTCGATCGCCTGCAGCGGCGAGTGGACGGCGTTGAAGGGAAGGTAGAGAAAGAACGGACGGCCTTTGTTCTTCTCGATAAACGCCACCGCCTCCCGCCCGAACGCATCGGTGAGGTATTCCTTTTCCGCGACCGGTTCCATGCCGCGCAGGATCGTGTTGCGCGCCGCCCCGGGAAGGTAATTGTTGGCGCCGCCCAGAAAACCGAAGAACTCGTCGAATCCACGTCGGGGCGGCGTGAGATCCGCTTTGAAGCCGAGGTGCCATTTGCCGACCATGCCCGTGGGATAGCCCAGCGTCTTCAGCCGCTCGGCAAGCGTTGTCTCGGTGCGCGGCAAGCCGAAGTTCTCGGCCGCGTATGCTTCCGGCCCTGGGTTCGTCTCGAAGCCGAAACGCTGCTGGTAGCGGCCGGTCATCAGGCCAGCACGCGTGGGCGCGCAGATCGGGCAGGAAACATAACCGTCGGTGAAACGGACGCCGCTACGGGCAATCGAATCGATATTGGGCGTTGGGATGTCCTTGCATCCCTGCACGCCGAGTTCGGCGTAGCCCAGGTCATCGGCCACGATCAGCACGATGTTCGGTTTGCGTGACATGGCCGCGCGCGCCCACCAGGGGGCCGAGGCCGCCCCGAGCGCCAGTGCGCCCAGCATTTGCCTTCTGTTGACGAAAGCGCGTTTGGTCGACATTGTATCCTCCTGCATTTCCTTGTTCGTTTGTGCATATCCAACCTCAACGACTTGCACACGGCCGAGTTGCTCGCTCAGAGGGACCCGGCGCTACAGCGTCCTAGCCTGTCGCGTCTGCAGGTTGAGGTCGAGGAATCGGTCGGCCCTGGTTTTCGGGAATGCCAGCGTCTTTCCGTTGAGCAGAGTGACCCTGATGTCCACGACCTCGCGCTTGCCCAAGCCTAAGTGCGCCTCCAGCGGCCCGCCGCTCTTGTAGCTGTGATTGGCGAAGACACCGCGCATGCCGAGCAGCTTGCCTGTGCCCGGCTCAAGTGCTTCAACACGCGCGCCGATCAGTTCGGCATCGGTGATGCCGGAGAAGCGCAGGCGCAGCCAGTGGTTCTGCCGCGCGCCGTGCAGTCCCGTGTTGATGAATACCCGGTCCTGGTAACGCTCCATGCTCACCGCCGCACCGGTATTGTCGGGGTCGGCGGCGAAGACCAGATCGAGCAGGCCGTCGTTATTCAAGTCGACCACCTCGCCGCAGATGCCGCTGCCGTTCAGCCCGCTGAACTCCAGCCGGCTGGGCTCGAACGTCCCGTCGCCGCGGTTCATGAACAGCACGGCGCGGTTCTCCAGCGCGGGCGACTCCATGCGGTCCACCACCACCAGGTCCACCCAGCCGTCATTGTCGAAGTCAGCGAAGATGGCGTCGGCGTAGTACGGCCGGCCGTCGATGGGATTGCGGGTTGGCAGTCCGGGCTGGTTCGGGTAATTCCCGCGCGGGCGCCACGTTTGCAGGTACGGCGGGATTGGGGCATCGAAGAACGCGTACCACTGCCGGTACACCCAATTGATCGCTTCCAGTCCCGCCTTTTCGGTGGCTTCCTGGAACTGGAACTTGCCGAGATTCCGCCAGAAGCGCCCGCTGATATCCTCAGCACGCGGCGCCCAGGCCGGCGACGACGGGCCGACGGCCAGCACGTCGAGCAAGCCGTCGTTATCGACATCGGCCATTGAGATGTACGGCAGGCCGGGCGCCTTGCCTGCCGGTTCATACACCTGCTTCTCGCGGTTGTAACGCAGCCGCGCTTCCACCGCCAGCCCGTTCCCGGTCACCTTCTGGAACTGCAGCTTGCCGGTCTCCGCCAGCAGGTTCTTCCAGCAGAAAACGCCCTGGCGATACTCGCCCGGCCAGTACGGCAGCAGCGGCTCGCGTACATCAACATGGTAGGACTGCACCAAATCGAGGTCGCCGTCGTTGTCCAGATCGCGCAGGGTGATGTCCGGCCCAGCCTTGTCGCGCGCCGAGTCGTGGTAGAAGCCGCCGAAATCGGGCACCAGGTCGGTGCCGCCGATGTCCTTGAACGTCCCCCTTTCAAACACGCTGCCGGCCGGCTGGAAGACATACAGCCGGCTGTGAGGGACGCCGCCCATAGCGTTCTTGATGTTGTCGCAACCGACGGCGATATCCAGCCAGCCGTCCTTGTTCACGTCGCCGATCGAAACCTGGCGGTTGTACGCCAGCTCGTTGCGGATGCCCATCTGGTCGGACACATCCCTGAACGTGTCCCAGCTTCCCTGGCTGACGAGCAGCGAGTTGCCCACCGACTCCACGCCGGCGCGCGCCTGCCCGGCCATCATGGAGGCATGGCGGGTGACGAAAATGTCGAGATGACCATCGCGGTTGAAGTCGGCGAGGTTGGGCACCTGCCCGCGCCCGAACGCCTCGGGCGACACCTTGGAATTCAGGACCTTGATCGGGTGTTCCTTGAAGCGCAGGTTGCCCTGGTTGATGAAGACTCGCAGCTTTTCGCCGCTGCCCCACGCGCCGCCCGTCCCGGTGGGCGCCGAGTAAGTCGCAACGATGTCGATCAGCCCGTCGTGGTTCAAGTCGGCCAGGGCGATCCCGTTGGTGCCTTCCTGGATGTCGGTGAACCCGGCGATGCGTGTGCGCTTCAAGAGAGCGCCCTCGACGGCGGGCGGCTCCGCGGTCGGATCGGAAGCCGCCGGGCGCGGCAGCGCCTGCCTGCGTGCTGCCTGCCCGCCGGTCTGCGTCGCGCCTGCCTGATTTCCGCCACTCCTTTGGAGGTATGCCTCCGCCTCGGCGCGCGTGATGAAGCCATCGCCGTCGCGGTCTACCCGATCAAAGAGGCTCGGCCAGGGGAATTCGGCGCGGCTCAATTTTCCGTCGCCGTTGCCGTCATACTGGGCGAACAGATCGGCCAGATTCACGCCCGGCCGCTTGGCCGCTGGTGCCTTCTGCGCGCCGGGTTCCTTCTTGCTGGCCGTGGTACCGGCCGGCGTGTGTGCCTCGGTTGCTCTCGCGGCCCTCGCGCCACGCTCGCCCTGCTCGATATAGATCCGGTTGCCGTCACGGGTCGGAAAGTACGTACCGCCGGCCACCCAGATGGAGTCGCCGGCGCGCGCCGCCGCCAGCGCCGGCTGGAGGTCGTCGTAGGCGCGCTGCCAGTTTGCCCCGTTGCCGCCGGGAGCCGCTCCGGCTTTCACCCGTAGGGTGGCGCACGGCGACACCGAGGCGAAAGTCGCCGCTACTGTCAGGACCATCCATAAACTGCGCATGCGGGGTATCTGAACCGGAACCGCGGTGGGAACGGAGTCACCCGCCCGTCGCGGCGCCGCGGTGAACGCGCCGAAGTTCCGGTTGGTCCGATTGCCAAAGGCGTTGAGACGCGCGGCCATGTTGAGATTCGTCATCAGATCAAGCTCCGTGGATTCGATAATACGCCGAGCGCGCGATGCGGATGGCCTGGGAGACGTAAAACTTCGTTAAAAGAACGTAATACTGTATGCAAACCATGATTCCATCCACCACAGCAGGCTGGGCGTCCTCGATTGCAGGCCGCGTAGGGCTCTCCACTGCTGCCCCCACCCCCGGAGAATTGTAAAGCTTTGGTAAAAGTAATGTACGCCTTGCCTTGAACAGGGTTATTCAATTCGGCCAGGGATGATTGTCCGAGGAGAAGCACGATGAAGAAGTGGGTGGCAGGTTTTGCCGCGGTGTTGGCATTCTCGATCGCAGTGCCGGTCAGGTCGCAATCGCCTCCGGAGCAGGGGCGTCCGCCGCGTGACGCTCGCAGGCAGCAGCCACGCGCGCCGCTTCCCGGCTTTGCGTTGATTCCCGCCGGCAGCTTCGAGATGGGCGACCACCATAACCTGGGCGGCACGGACCACGGCAATGATGAAATTCCGATCCACACCGTCCGCCTCGATTCCTTCTACATGGGAATCACCCACGTCACCACCGACCAGTATTGCGAGTACCTGAACTCGGCACTGGGCAAAGGGCTGATCTGGGTGGAGCGCGGCTTGGTGTACGGAGCCAAGGGAACCGACCTGTATTGCGAGACCCGCGAGGCGACCGAGTACAGCCGGATCGGGTGGGATGGCAAGAAGTTCAGCGTGCTCGACAATCGCGGGAATCACCCGATGGTCTGCGTACGCTGGCAGGGCGCGGCGGCCTACTGCAACTGGCTCAGCTCCGGGAAAGGATACGAGAGCTGCTACGACCTTTCCACCTGGGCTTGCGACTTCGGCAAGCGTGGCTTCCGGCTTCCGACGGAAGCCGAATGGGAATACGCCGGGCGCGGCGGACTCCACAGCCCCTACCGCATCTTCCCGTGGGGCGACGAGCCGGATTTCGCCAAGGCCAACTGGCCTAAGTCCGGCGATCCGTACGAGACAGGCCCCCAGCCGTGGACGACTCCCGTCGGGTTCTACGACGGCGAACTGCGTCAGAAGAAGGATTTCAACTGGCCCGGGGTGCAGGAAAGCTACCAGACCTCGAACGGCGCGAACGCATATGGCCTGTACGACATGGCCGGCAATGCCTGGCAATGGGTCAATGACTGGTACGGCCGCGATTACTACCGTGTGAGCTCTGCTGAGAACCCGCCGGGACCCGAGCGCGGCACTCCCATGCCGGACGGGAAACCCTATCGCGGCCTGCGCGGCGGGAGCTGGTACAACGGCGAGTACGGGCATTCGCGCGTCTCCAACCGCAATCCGTCCTACTACCGCGGGCCGCAGGACCCCAACCACCCGTATTACGCCATTGGCTTCCGGGTGGTGCTGGCCAACAGTGGCGCAAGCGCAAGCGAACGGCTGTCAGCCGCTCGACCGCTCCCTGCTGGCGGCAGGCCGCCGGTGCAACGCCCGGCGGTGCCGGTGCTGGGACCGTCCGGACAGACAGTGGGGCTCTTTCAGAATGATCCGCGGGCGTTCAAGGGCTACGCCCTGCTGGCTCCAAAGCACTTCACGACCACCTACCTGATCGACAACGAAGGCCGGGTGATCAACACCTGGAAGAGCGACTACGAACCCGGCCAGTCGGCCCACCTGCTGCCGAACGGACACATGCTGCGCGCCGGAATGATGCGCGTGCCGGGCGGGCCCGGCGGCGGCGAGGGCGGCCGCATCGAGGAGTACGACTGGGAAGGCAATCTCGTCTGGGAGTTCGAACACGCCACCCGCGACTACCAGTTGCACCATGACATCAAGCCCCTTCCCAACGGCAACGTGATCGCCCTGATGATCGAGCGCAAGTCGCTGGACGAAGCAGGCACCGCCGGCTTTGATCTCCGCAATATGCGGGATGACTACCTGCTGCCTGATGCCGTGGTGGAGATCCAACCGATTCGGCCGAAGGGCGGCCGCATCGTCTGGGAGTGGCACGTCTGGGACCACCTGGTTCAGAACTTCGACAAGTCCAAGGCAAACTACGGCGATCCGGCCGCACATCCCGAACTGGTGAACCCCAACGGCGGCGGCCGGGGCCTGCGCGCCTTCTGGAACCACATGAACTCGCTGGCTTACAACCCCGCGCTCGACCAGATTGTGCTCAGCGTCCGCGGCAACAACGAAATCTGGATCATCGACCATTCGACGTCGAAGGCCGAGGCAGCCGGCCACAGAGGGGGCAAGAGCGGGAAGGGAGGCGATCTTCTCTACCGATGGGGGAATCCGGCGGCTTACAATCGTGGAACCAATTCCGACCGGCAGTTGTTCCAGCAGCACGACGCGCAGTGGATCCCGCCGGGCTATCCGGGGGCGGGCCACATCCTGATTTTCAACAATGGCCTCGACCGCGGTCACTCCACCATCGAGGAGATCGAGCCTCCGGTCGACCGGAACGGCCGTTACGCCCTCGCCACCGGCAAAGCTTACGGGCCGGAGAAGCCGGTCTGGATCTACAAGGCCACAAACCCGGAAGACTTTTACTCTCCGGAGATTTCCGGCGCCCACCGGCTACCGAACGGCAACACGCTGATTTGTGCGGGCGTGACGGGCCACTTGTTCGAGGTGACCCCGACCGGAGAGAAGGTCTGGGAATACGTGAACCCGGTGGTTCGCGGCGGCATTCTGGCGCAGGGCGAGACGCCCGGCCTGGATAACCGCGGACATCAGTTCAACGCAGTCTTCAAGATTCACCGTTACCCTCCGGATTACCCAGGTCTGGCCGGCAAGAAGCTAACGCCCGGGGGCGTCATCGAGCTTCCGGCTTCCCAGAAAGGCAAGACCGGCTTGGACAAGCTGAATGAGCAGCCGCGCGACCGGCCAGGCCGCCCTGGTGACCGCGACCGGAGGCCCGGCGGAGAAAGGCGCCAGCCATGAGGAGCCAGAGTAATAACTACCAAGGCGCCAAGATACCAAGAACCTGGTGCCTTGGTGTCTTGGCACTGCAATACACTCACGTAACGGTTCTTTCAATCCTGCTCGCTATCGCTGCCTTATTAGCGAACGCTTCGCCGGCGCAGCAGCGTGGGCGAGGCGGCCGCGGAAGCGCCAATACAGAGGTATTTCATACCGAGGTCCCGGCTCACCCGTTCGACGTGATCCTGGGGCGTCCCACCAGGAACTCCGTCACCGCAAGCGTGCTCGCTTATGCGGACACGGAGGTCTACCTCGAGTACGGACCGAGAAAAGGCGCCTACGCCGCCAGGACGAAACCCGTGCGATTGGAAAAAGGGAACCCGGCTGAAATCGTTCTCGACTCTCTTCAGCCGGACATGCAGTACTATTACCGGCTGCGTCACCGCAGCGGCGGAGGCGATTGGCAGGCGGGCGAGGAGTCGTGGTTCCACACCCAGCGCGCTCCGGGGTCGGCCTTCAAATTCACGGTTCAGGCCGACTCGCATCTCGACGGAGGCGTCACGCCGGAATTGTACGCGAGAACGCTGCTCAACGCGCTTGCCGACAAGCCCGACTTTCACATCGACCTCGGCGACACCTTCTTCCCCGACAAGCGGCAGCCCGATTTCAAAGCGGCCGCGCCGCAGTACCTCGCGCAACGCTATTATTTCGGACTTCTCTGCCATTCGGCGCCGCTGTTCTTCGTCGTGGGCAACCACGACGGCGAGGGAGGATCGCGCTACGATGGAACCGGGGACAATATGGCCGCCTGGTCGCTGGGCATGCGAAAGCGCTATCTTCCGAACCCGCACCCCGACGGCTTTTATACGGGTAACGGGACCAGGGATCCGGTTCTCGGCTTTCTTGAAAACTATTACGCCTGGGAATGGGGCAACGCCCTTTTCGCCGTGCTCGATCCCTATTGGCCCACCCGGGGCGGGAGGGGCGTGCGCGACGACAACTGGAACTGGACGTTGGGCGAAGAACAGTATCGCTGGTTGAAGAAGACTCTGGAACAGAGCCAAGCGAGATTCAGGTTCGTCTTCATCCACCATCCCATCGGCGCTAAGGGGCAGCCGATCCGCGGGGGCATCGAGGCGGCCAGGTACTGCGAATGGGGCGGGAAGAACGAGGACGGCAGCGACGGCTTCAAACAACACCGGCCCGGCTGGGAGATGCCCATCCACCAGCTACTGGTCAAGAACAGGGTCTCGATATTGTTCCACGGCCATGACCACTTTTTCGCCAAGGAAGAACTGGACGGTGTCATTTATCAACTCGTCCCGCAACCCGGCAACGCCGCGCGGGGAGGGCCTCCGCGCAACGCAGAGGAGTACGGCTACATTCACGGCGACATTTTGGGTGCACCGGGGTATATCGGCGTGAAGGTGTCCGACCGTCAGGCAGCGATTGAATACATCCGTTCCTATCTGCCGAAGGACGAGACAGAGGGCCGCAGGAACGGTGAGACAGCCCATTCGTACGCCATTGGGGCTGCCCGAGAACCCTGAGCGATACTGACACCCGCCCCGGCCTGCCGCCAGTTACTTCTTGCTCTCTGTCAGCCGGCGCCGGCGTTCTTTTTCCTGGAGCTCACTTCTCAACTCCATCCAAATCTGACAATAACGCCATTCGACAGGAGGATCCTCTTCCGGGATGTGGTCGGGGAGCAGCACCAAGTCGCCGGTCGAAAGCAAAATCTCTTTCACCTTGGGATTCTGTTCTAAACGCAGCGTCATAAGTAATTGCGCATGACGCGGAAATGTGGTCTCATAGTGATATGAGACCTCTCAGCATTGTCGATGCCCCCAATGTCGTCCTGGGTCTTCAGGACGAGATACGGCGGTC
>Ga0315291_10002907_pt1 | contig 22236 bp, 17 predicted proteins | sample YL17G12_20_MG_FD_203070 | JGI IMG/M metagenome (GOLD analysis project Ga0315291, IMG submission 203070) | Sediment microbial communities from Yellowstone Lake, YNP, Wyoming, USA - YL17G12_20 | ecosystem: Environmental > Aquatic > Freshwater > Lake > Sediment | place: USA: Wyoming | collected... | reverse complement strand
TGGACAAGAAGCGCAGAAAATAGCCGACCATGAAATCGCGAAAGAAGAAGCCGCCAAACAAGGCCAAAAAGCCGAAGCTGTCACTGCTTAACCTTTTTAATCATCAGCTTCGTGGCAAAGGAAACCCCTGAGTCTATTTGTGGGTAGTTGAGAATAGCAAAAAGAGGTGAAACGTCGTATTTAAAAGCAGGAGCATCAACTCAAAAGATGGGTATCAATATGGCTAAGCTTGAGATAATTGGAACAAAGCTTCCAGGCGAAGTTGTAAGGGAAGTGGTGTTAAACAGCTTGAATGCTAGACTGAAGGAGGTTGAGGAAACAATTATTAAACTCCAAACTGCGTTAAGCGAGTTTGAAAAGAAGCATGGGCTTTCATCAGATGAATTCCTTGAGAAGTGGCGAAGCAATCTGCTTGAAGACAACATGGACTTCTTTGAGTGGGAAACATGCCTAATCCTACTCCAAAAACTGTCAAAAGAACGGGAAGCCCTTAAAGAGGTACTTGACGAAGCGTTGAAATACGAATGAACTTGAGGGTTCGCAAAGTCTACAGGCTTTAGTCATTAGTTTTCTAATCGAGCTTGCAGAGGAGGAGATTCGTGGAGTTTTCGGTGTGGATGTGGAAGGAGTTCAGTTTTCTTGGGGTTGGTGTGATTGAGGTTTTCTAAGGTTTTGGTTACGGGTGGGGCAGGTTTCATCGGCAGCCACATTGTGGATAGGCTGTTAGGCGATGGCTATGAGGTGATGGTTCTTGATGACTTGTCTTCTGGAAGCTTAAGCAACATAGCACACCACAAGGGCAAGAAGGCGTTTCGTCTTGTCAAGGGAGATATTCGAGACGCAAAGATCGTTAGGGAGGCTTTGAAGGGTGTTGACGCGGTTTTTCATGAGGCTGCTTTTGTGAGTGTGACGCTTTCGGTGAAGGATCCGGTTTTGGCGAATGACGTGAACGTTGCTGGAACCTTGAACGTGCTGAAGGCTTCTGTTGATCTGGGCGTGAAGCGGTTTGTCTTTGCGTCTTCGGCGGCTGTTTACGGTGAGACTTCGACGCCTCTGAAGTCGGAGGAGATGGCTTCTGTTCCGTTGTCTCCGTATGGTGTGTCTAAGCTTGCGGCTGAGAGCTATGTTAGGTCGTTTTACAGGACTTATGGTCTTGGGACGGTGGCTTTGCGGTACTTTAACGTGTATGGGCCTAGGCAGAGCTTTGACTTAGACTGTGCTTATGGCGGGGTGATAAGCATCTTTTTGAACAGGCTTCTTAGGGGTATGTCTCCTGTAGTCTATGGGGATGGGGAGCAGACAAGGGACTTTGTATACGTTCGGGACATAGTTGAAGCCAACATGCTTGCGCTGGATAGTGAGAAGGCCGCTGGGGAGGCTATTAACGTAGGCAGCGGCACGAGGGTGAGCGTGAACAGGGTTGCAGAGGTTCTCAAGAGCCTGCTCAACAAGACGAATGTGAAGAACATGTACGCGGATCCACGGATAGGAGATGTCCTGCATGGCTATGCTGCCATAACCAAAGCAGAAAAGATTCTTGGATATAGGCCAACGGTCTCTTTTGAAGAGGGCCTAGGAGAGCTTGTTGAGTGGTACAGTGAAAAGAGGAGATTTTGAAGCATTGGGTGCTGTGCTCTGAGGGCTTTGATGTGAGGGTGACTTGGATCACCATGTTGAGAGCGGGGATATACTATTCTATATAGGCTAAGCTTGGAAAGAAGAAGCTGAAGTATTATATCGCTATCTTATGAAGGTTGTGGCTGAAAGCTTCTACTGACCTAAACGCAAATGTTGAGCCTTCTTATTATTAGAACATGATCAATATGGGTCATAGTTAAGGTGAAAGAAATGGAGCGGCCTTCGACAGTTTTGGTGACTGGTGGGGCTGGTTTTATTGGTTCCCACTTAGTGGATGAGCTTATAATTAGAGGTTACGCGGTTGTTGTTTTGGATTATTTTACTCAGGAGAGATGGAGAGTTTCCGTGAGATTTTGGGTCGAGCCAGTTTTGAAGTGATTGAAGGAGATATAAGAGACAGGAAGGCTGTGAGAGGCTATGCGCACGCAGAAACACCCATACAAGAGCGCGCTCTAGACTTATGTTATTATCAGGTTGTTACGAGTTCAAGCCAGTGTTACCTTTGGGCTCAATGAGTCAAGCAAGTTTCAGAGTGTTCGAAACAGAAATAATTGCATTTCATCGATTCATTGAATTTTGATTTAATCGTGGATAAACATCTCGGAAAACGTGTGACTTTATGAAAATTCTTCAAGTGGCCGAACGAACACATCCTGCTCATGGTGGTGTCGAATTACACACAGCCATGATATCCAAGAAGCTGGCAGAGAGAGGTCATGAGGTTACTCTCACGGTTTTCAACTCATTAGATCAGTATGACTGCGGATTCGGCATCACCTATGAGAAACCTTATTTTATTACTAGACCGCGAAAACCTTCGTTACCTGAGACCGAGTCTTGGAATGGTGTCAGAATACTCAGGTTTCCTTCTGAGGCACAGCTACTCTCATATTATTGGTCTCCTAAAATGCTTCACTGGTTAGTTAACCACATCCATGAATTTGATGTCGTACATACTCATTGTTTTAGGTTCTCGAACAATGAATTTGTTGCTATCGCTTCTTTACTAAGAAGTCCCAAGGTTCCTATTGTTTTCACGTGCCATGATGCTACTGTGCTTGATTATATGGGTTGGAGAGCACGGGTGTTGGACGAGGTTTATAGGAGGACGATTGGCAAGAAATTAATAACGTTAGCCAGTAGACTGATCGCTTTGACTGAAACCAATGCGAGAGAATATGTACGGTTTCTTTTTGCAGATCCTAGAAAAATAAGAGTCGTGCCAAATGGAATAGATTTTGAGAGATATCAAAACCTTCCTGATCCATCTGATCTGAAGGAGCAACTAGGTAATCCTGAACAGACAATACTCTTCATTGGACGTTTTCTTAGTTACAAAAATCCAGACAAATTGATTCTCGGTTTCAGGAAAATTGCGGCTAAATATCCAAGAAGTCATCTGATCATGATTGGTAAAGACTATGGATTGGTAAACTATTGCAAAAAACTAGCAGGTAAGCAAGTGACAATCTTTGAGAATGCCTCTGAGGAGTTGAAGCTTAAGTCACTTGCAATGGCGGATTTATGCGTGATCCCTTCTTCATATGAGGGTTTTGGTATTGTAGCTCTAGAGGCACAAGCGGCAGGAGTACCTGTCATTGCAACCAAGAGCGGTGGTTTGACCCATTGCCTGATTGACGGAGTTACGGGTTGTCATATAAAATCTCCGACGCCGGATGAAATTAGTTCCACCATTTCTTTCTTATTAGACCATCCCGGGCTTCGGAAAAAGATGGGACATGAAGGGAAGCAATTCAGTAAAGGATTTTCCTGGACGTTAGTCGCCGAAAAACTCGAAAAGGTCTACGCTGAATTAGTTTAAGCCTCTGCCTTGTTGACGAAAACTTAACAACCCCACAGGATTCCATAAAACAAAAGACGCGCTATACAAATTTAAATTGTGCACACCCCTAATCCGATTTTTGTGCGGAGTTTTGAAAACCAAATTGAGTAAACTGTTTCAAAAGAAGATTGTTTTCAAAAGGTATAAAATTATGACGTTAAAAAAAATGGCAATCTCTAATATGTATACCTCGTAGTTTTGAAGGATGTGACCGCAATTTTTATCTACATAACAGCCAAAATGTTAGCCGGGTTTCCAAGGTTTTGGTAGACGGTTACGCTGTGGACGTTGACAAGATCGCGGGGAGGGATGAGACAAGCAATGCGTTCTATTACCAAGTGTTTTTTGAACTGTGGATTTACAACGCAACGGTTTCAGGTTTTCAGTTTCATAATCGCTGGGTTGGGTTTTGGCTTAATATGAGTGGGCAACTGTAATATTTCAGTTTCTAGCAGTATTTTGGTATAGAGTTGTCTTCCATAATAATTTAAATGTGTGTTTGTATGCAGCGTACTTGAAGATAAAAGGGGTGTTCTGCCTGTGGGGGAGAAAGGAGAGTATTCGTTTCTATCAACCTTAGTGTTGATGGCTGCTCTAAACGAGGAAGAAGGCATAGGCCCCACTATAACAGAGCTTAAGCAGTACCTATGTACAAATATTAGCAAGGTGACTTGAAATAAAGAAACCTTACTCGTTTCTTTCAGTTTTCTTGGTCGGTTCCCTAGTTCTGACTTTCTTCAATTTTCATGTTGTAACCGTCCAAGCAAGCCCAGATACAGCTTGGCTTAGTGGTTGGGGCTATCGGAAAAGCCATGTGATTGGCCCTGCTTCTGGCGCTGGAGCAAACTATCAAATAAGAGTTAAAGTTAATTATGGTAGCGGAGCAGACAGTGGAGAAAACGTTTACCTTGCTGGTAAGTGCAGAACCGACTTTGGCGATATACGCTTCACTGATTATGATGGCTCTACGCTTTTAGATTACTGGATGGAAAGTAAAGTTAATTCTAATAACGCGGTTTTCTGGGTTGAAGTTGCTGATGATTTAAGTTCAAACCAGTCTATCTACCTTTCCTATGGCAGAAGCGATGCGGCAACCACGAGCAACGTAACAAACACTTTTGTAAGAGTTATTAACGGTGCGCAACCAGTCAAACTTGCTTTACCATTAGTTGAAGGCGCAGGAACAATCGTTTATGACAAGTCAGGAAACGGCAATAACGGTACTATTTATGGTGCTTCTTGGGTTGATGGGAAATACGGTAAAGCATTAAGCTTCAACGGTTCAACTGATTATGTGAGAGTTCCAGACGCAGGCAGTTTAGACGTCAGTGAAATCACGATTTCAGTTTGGACAAAAAGAATTAGTAGTGAAGGCAGCTTTGATTCAATTTGCGGAAAAGATTGGACGAACAGGATTTTCCTTACCGGAAACAGAATTATTGGTCTCCTTATTGACGCTAATGCTAACGAGGCGTACCTCAGGGATACTGAGGATATGCAGCTTAACGAATGGTACCATATAGTTGTAACTTACAGCGTCGCCGAAGATGCCGTGAAATTATACGTGAATAACGTGCTAAAAGTATTCTCCAACGCCCTGAACACAACTCTTGAAGTTAATGCTGCTGATTTATACATTGGGATGCGTGCTTCAGGCGATCACCCGTACAGCGGCATTATCGACGAGTTTCACGTTTACAACCGAGCCTTAACCGCTGGTGAGATTTCAGATTTATACAACAACTATGGCTATTCCACTACTAACTATGCTGGCGGCGTGTTGGTTCGCAGATTTGTTAGTCCTGAGCCTTTGCATGGCGTTTGGGGAAGCGAAGAAACTGAAGAAGGTATTGGTGGGTGGCTTAGTGGTTGGGGTTATCGGGAAAGCCATGTGATTGGTTCTGCTTCTGGCGCTGGAGCAAACTATCAAATAAGAGTTAAAGTTAATTATGGTAGCGGAGCAGACAGTGGAGAAAACGTTTACCTTGCTGGTAAGTGCAGAACCGACTTTGGCGATATACGCTTCACTGATTATGATGGCTCTACGCTTTTAGATTACTGGTTGGAAGCGAAAGTTGACGGCAATTATGCAGTGCTCTGGGTTGAAGTTGCTGATGATTTAAGTAGCCAAGCTCAAGCCATCTATGTTTACTATGGCAGAAGCGATGCGGCAACCACGAGCAACGTAACAAACACTTTTGTAAGAGTTATTAACGGTGCGCAACCAGTCAAACTTGCTTTGCCAATGGATGAAGGTTCAGGAACGATAACGTATGACAAGAGTGGAAACGGCAACAATGGAACTCTTTTGCCTGTTGGTTCTGAGCCTACTTGGGTTGATGGTAAATACGGTAAAGCCCTCAGCTTCGATGGCGTGGACGATTACGTGGAGGTTCCTCGCTCAACAAGTTTGAACAATACTGAAGGGCTTACGATTGTAGTGTGGATTAAGCCGCAAGCTGCACAAATAGATTCTAATATCGTCGTCAGGATGGCTGGCGGTCATAGTTATGGGCTTTTTTATTCAGAAGGATATTGGTATCTTTATTTGACCACATCAGAAACACCGTGGACTGCTTCTTTTGTTTCTTCACCACTCACGCTAAATGAATGGGTTTTCCTTGCTGTAACCTACGACAACATTGACACAGCCAATTTCTATAAGAACGGCGTACTGGTTAAAACCGACACCACAACATGGTCAGGAACCGTGGTGAATGTTGAGACACCCGTGCGTGTGGGAAGGTCTGGCTGGGGAGGAGACCCAGACATTAAAATCATCGACGAGGTTTGCATCTACAACCGAGCCTTAACCGCTGGTGAGGTTTCAGATTTATACAACAACTATGGCTATTCCACTACTAACTATGCTGGCGGCGTGTTAGTTCGCAGATTTGTTAGTCCTGAGCCTGCGCATGGCGCTTGGGGAAGCGAAGAAACTGAGGAAGGTATTGGTGGGTGGCTTAGTGGTTGGGGTTATCGGAAAAGCCATGTGATTGGTTCTGCTGCTGGCGCTGGAGCAAACTATCAAGTCAAATTAACTGTTTACTATGGAAGTGGAACGGACAGCCAAGGGAATGTTTATCTCAATGGTAAGTGCAGAAGCGACTTTGGCGATATACGCTTCACTGATTATGATGGCTCTACGCTTTTAGATTACTGGATAGAGAATTCCGGTATAGACGAAAGTCAGACAACTAAAAGTGATCCGGTTTATGTCAATAGTAATGGCACAGCCTATGTAGGTGGGAATAACACACTTTATAAAAGCGAAGATTCTGGTCAGACTTGGCAGGCTCTGAAAACGGTGACAAATGCTGGAGTAACTGTTGCTTTTATTGCTTCAAACGGATATGTATATTTTACAGCGTACGGCAACAGTGTGGCACCAGAAGATAGAGGTTTGTGGAGAGCCGTAAATGATAAGGCTTTCACACGGGTTCAAGAATTACCTGTAGGTTACTCTATCCTCCTTGCCGGTTTTGACGAAGACAGTGAAGGCAGGCTCTTTTTTGGAGTTTACACTTATAGCGGAGCTACAAATGCGAGCATTTACAGGAGCACAAATAATGGTGCAACGTGGAATTCCGTTTACTATGACTCCGATGCCTGCCACGTACATAATGTGCAAGTTGACAAATTGAATAATTATGTTTATGCGACTGTAGGAGATAATTTTGACCCGTGGAATACTGAGTATATATTGCGAAGCACGGATAATGGCGGCAACTGGTCGCAAGTCCTATCAGGCATGATTCAATGCCTCTCAATTTGCGTTGTACCTAATGCAAGATTTTTCGGTTCAGATGACGCTGGAGTAACTGGGCGGATTTATCGTACTGTAGATGATTCTTCTTTTTCAACAGTACTTGATGTCGGGCAAAGTGCATATTGTTGGTGGATAAAAAGAGACTCTCTCACAGGAAAGATTTACGCCAGTTTCGTGAGCACAGAGGAAAATCCCACCTTCGCTCGCATATATGTTTCAGAAGACGACGGTGAAAACTGGACTGTATATAAAACTTTGTCGGCTTCTCAACCCTTTGATGGTTCGTTAGGGGCAAGTAATTTCGTCAATGGAACAATGTACTATTTTTTAGTTGAAAACGGCGATTGGAAAAACAATGTGCGACTTAACCGTACTGATTATGCAGTTTTCTGGGTAGAAGTCGCAGACGACTTAAGTAGCCAAGCTCAAGCCATCTATGTTTACTATGGCAGAAGCGATGCGGCAACCATAAGTAATGTGGAAAACACTTTTGTAAGAGTTATTAACGGTGCGCAACCAGTCAAACTTGCTTTACCCATGAATGAGAATCCAGATAACGTCACTTATGACAGATCGGGAAAAAGCAATCACGGCTTTATATCTAACGCTTCTTGGGTTGATGGGAAATACGGTAAAGCATTAAGCTTCAACGGTTCAACTGATTATGTGAGAGTTCCAGACGCAGGCAGTCTAGACGTCAGTGAAATCACGATTTCCGTTTGGACAAAAAGAATTAGTAGTGAAGGCAGCTTTGATTCAATTTGCGGAAAAGATTGGACGAACAGGATTTTCCTTACCGGAAACAGAATTATTGGTCTCCTTATTGACGCTAATGCTAACGAGGCGTACCTCAGGGATACTGAGGATATGCAGCTTAACGAATGGTACCATATAGTTGTAACTTACAGCGTCGCCGAAGATGCCGTGAAATTATACGTGAATAACGTGCTAAAAGTATTCTCCAACGCCCTGAACACAACTCTTGAAGTTAATGCTGCTGATTTATACATTGGGATGCGTGCTTCAGGCGATCACCCGTACAGCGGCATTATCGACGAGTTTCACGTTTACAACCGAGCCTTAACCGCTGGTGAGATTTCAGATTTATACAACAACTATGGCTATTCCACTACTAACTATGCTGGCGGCGTGTTAGTTCGCAGATTTGTTAGTCCTGAGCCTGCGCATGGCGCTTGGGGAAGCGAAGAAAGAGGAGAATACGTTATAATCGATAAAGCATTTGTGAGCGATGAAAGAGCTGACGTAGGTAGTGTTCAAACTGTTGGATTTCATGCCAAATGGAACAATAATGGCTCCGATGTGGTTGGAGGCAGCATTTACGTTAACGGTACTAACTACGTTACAAATAACACAGGATGGATAAACGTTAGGGCGGTTGCAAGAAGAGAGGCGCCCGACAACTTTACAATTATCGCTCTGCCCGATACGCAATTTTACTCTGCAAGCCACCCGGAGATTTTTGACAGCCAGACGCAATGGGTTGTTAACAATGCACAGAGCATGGACATAGTATTTGTCACGCATGAAGGAGACATAGTTAATGATTACAGTTCACTGAGCCAGTGGAACAACGCGAACAATAGCATGAGCAAACTAGACGCTGGTAACGTGTCCTATGGAGTCTTGCCTGGAAACCATGATGGATCACCTTTGTACTTGTCCAACTTCAACAAACTTTTCAACTACAGCAGATTCAATGGCGAAAGCTGGTATGGTGGAGCTTACCAAAACGAGAATGCCAACAATTTTGAGCTGTTTCACGGTGGACAGGATGATTATCTGATCTTCCACTTCCAGTACGACCCAAGTGATCAAGTCCTAACATGGGCCAACAGCACATTGCAGAATTATCCAAATAGACGAGTAATAGTCACGACCCACAGCTACCTAAATGTTGACGGAAGCAGAACAGATATCGGCAATAGAATATGGCAGAATTTCGTGGCGCCACATGCAGATCAAATCTTCCTAGTTCTTTGCGGCCACAACAACGGCGAAACACAAAGAACAGACATCATAAATGGTCATACCGTGTATCAGATTATGGCAGACTATCAAGACAGAACTAACGGTGGGAATGGGTGGCTGAGAACACTCGAATTTCACCCTGTAGAAGACAAAATCTACGTGAGAACGTACTCTCCACACCTAAACAATTACGAAACCGATGCAGACAGCCAATTTACACTTGACTATAATGTGACATGGGTTGCCTCGTCCATAGTAGAAAAAGTTGAGTGGATTGTTACCGGGGTTAACTGTAGCGGAGTAACAATCTATACACAGACAACTCAAATCCCGAGCATAGTTTGGGATCAAATAAAAATCATAGAGGGAGGCACTACAAAAGAATCCCTCACCTTAGGCGAAACTGCAACCCTATGGTTCAAAGCCATATACGAATACGATAACACCGTCTTCACCAACGCAAACGGAATCCTTTACCTAAACGGATCCGCAATGACATGGTCCGCCACTAACACGCGATGGGAATACATATACACTGCGACTGCCATGGGAACAGTAACCTTCACAATCTCAGGGGTCTATGACGAATCCCACGATTTAACAATGATCAACGACACGATAGGAGTTCAAACTATAAACGTCTGGTCAACACCCTTATCAGTAATTTCTAACTCAACAATCTCCGAATTAACTTTTAACTCCACCAGCAAAACAGTAACCTTCACAGTAAGCGGCACAACAGGAACTCGTTTCGGTTAGGGTTGCAGTAGAGATGTTGTCAAGTTCTTGTTTTGAATAGCGTGCGGCCAGTTCGCTGTTAATCTTTGTTGGTAGAAGTCCAATGTTAGGTAGACCGGGAAAGGGTTACTGAATAGAAAGAGAGGATTTATGTGAGATTAATGTAGAAGGTGAAACGAACATGAAAAAAGATCGTCCAAACGTCGGCATAGTTACATTTCCTATACATGATTCTGGAATTGTTCCTTTATCAAATCTAATAAATATATTAAGGCCCCTTTCAGGTCACATACACCTTATTACGGGAAACGCTGGGTGTGTTTTCTTCAAAAAAAGCAATCAAATTCACACCTATTTGATAAAACATCAAGGAGGAACAAATACATTGAGCAGGGTTACAAAATACATTTGGACGCAATTGAAATTTCTTCCTATATTAATGAAAATATCAAGAGACGTGGATTTTTTCATATTTTTCTTTAGCGACGAAGGCATGTTCATTCCCTTATTGGCTGCGAAGTTTTTAGGAAAAAATGTTGTATTAGCGCTTACAGGTTTTTCAGTAAAGCAGAGTAGAGCCAAAAAAGACATCCTTTCGAAACCCCTTGATTTTTTGGTGAAAACTAATTGTATTTTATCAGACAAGATTACAATACAGTCAGAAAAACAAATCGGAGAACAGGGCCTAGAAAAACACAAAAATAAAATCTTGGTAGCCCCTGAGCATTTCTTAGACTTCAACAAGTTTAAAGTAGAAAAGCGATTATCTGAAAGAGATGACTTGGTTGGCTATATAGGACGCTTAACTGAGGAAAAGGGAATCCTGAACCTCGTTGGAGCGATTCCAAAAGTGCTGGAAATGAGGGAGGACGTCAGGTTTTTGATAGGGGGTGACGGCTACCTTCGTGGTAAAATCGAGGAATATTTGAAAAAGAGGAATCTGAACGATAAAGTCAAAGTTGTAGGTTGGATTCCTCACGAAGAGCTCTCAAAACATTTGAACGAGCTGAAACTGCTTGTTCTACCATCATATACGGAAGGGCTTCCTAATATTATGTTGGAAGCTATGGCATGCGGCACGCCAGTTTTAGCTACCGCTGTTGGCAGTATCCCCGATATAGTCCGCAGCAAGGACACAGGGTTCCTAATGAAAAGAAATTCTCCGCAGTGCATTGCTGAAAACGTTATCAGAGCATTAGATTATCCAGATCTGGAGTGTATTGCGAAAAACGCGAGGACCCTTGTGGAAAGAGAATTTATCTATGAAACCGCTGTAGAACGGTACAGAAAGATCGTTAATTTAATATTGCAAAGATGAGATATGTTTTTTGGCGATAGTATTCTGAGTGGTTGAACTTGATAAAGCACTACTTACTTGACGAAATAGATACGACCCTAGCTTTTCTTGGACTTATCTTAGCCTCAGTTTTAACTATTTACTTGGTATTAACTATAGGTCGTCTAATATACATAACTTTTGGAGTTTTTTTCTTCTTTGCTTCTGCAGGTTATCTCATCATCAAGAAATCTCTGGCCTCGTCTACGCTTCCCTCTTTGGCTTTGGTAGATGCCTCAAGCCGGGTTTACTTGGTGACAAATACTCTTTTCTTTCTCTTTTTCGCTTCCAGCGTTCTCTCTTTTTATTTAGAACAAAGTCTTTATGTCAGGCCTATGGGATATTTCATAGCCGTAGCCCTTATGGCCACTGTAGTGGCGGTGGAAATCCTATTTCTTCCATCTCGGAGGTGGTGTACCTATTTTGCCCTATCTAAGATTATGCTAATTGGTATAAGCCTTCTATTTTCGCAACTTCTCATATTCCCGAGTATTGTAGGTTTAGATCCATGGGCGCATCAGATGTTTACGTTAAATACATTGAATGCTGGACATATACCCGAAGGCTTTGGCTATTCCAAACTTCCCTTAATGCATCTCATGATAGGTTCGATTTCCCTTATAACAGGATTAAATTACAAGATGGCTACTATGTTATCTGTATCTCTGTCTCAACTCTTTTGCGATGTACTGTTTACGTTTCTCCTTGGTTATTTCCTATTTAACAAAAAGGTGGGCTTGCTCGGCGGTCTACTCCTAGGAGTAGCAAACTGGCACGTTAATATGGGTTTTTGGGCTATTCCTAACACAATGGCAGCTGTGTTTATTCCGATTATCATATACTTGCTACTTAAAATTAGGAGAGAAAAACCGAGTATCGGCGTCTCTCTTGCCATACTCCTGATGGGAGCTTTGATTTTAACGCATACGGTAACCGCTGTGTGTATGGCAATACTTCTGTTTGCATTTTGGGCAGGGTTTAAAGTTTACAATTACATGCATCGTGAGTGGAGAACACCTGTGACACTTATCATCCCTGTTCTGTTTGCCGTGGGAATGTTTTCATGGTGGACTTATGTTTCTGGAGATATAAGAACATTGGGAGAATTGATAAAAGGAGGATTTGGCTTGGATTTCTTCTCAGGGCTTATGCCCAAGGAGTTTACCCAATATGTTCTCAATGTTCCGTTTTCTGAGCAACTATTTAACAATCTAGGGCTGTTCCTATTCTTTGCCATATCTTTTATTGGATGCTTATTTATGATCTCCAAGAGATTTAGAAATTCTTATAGATTTGTCATAGCACTCGGTGGAGCAATAATCTTGGCTGCGAGTTCTTTTGCTCAAATAACTGGCCTGGGAATTATTATAGAAAGATGGTGGTATTTTGCTCAAATTCTGCTGGCTTTGCCACTTGCCGTAGCTTTCTTCGTGTTCTGCTGGATTGTAAAAAATAGATTAGGGAAAGCTCTCTTATTAGCAACTTTGACCTTTTCCTTATCATTTCTTATGATAATGAGCCCAGTAGCCAATTTGGATAATCCTACGTTCTCGCCAAACACACAGGTTCGGTTTGCTTTTACTGAATCCGAACTACAAGCAGCGGAAAGAGCATCAAATATGTGGAACGGAAAGGTAGGAGTTGACAGTTATTACTCACTACTCTGGTTCCCATCATTTTTAGCGGAAAAAACAGATAGACAATCAGCAGAAGAAATAGATATACAACTTCGCAATAGAAACTATACTGATTGCCAAGATCTGTTCATCTTAATCAGGAAAGAAATTGTAAACCATCCTTTTGGGACTGGTTATTTATATAAGCTAGATTATGACCCTCAAGATGTGCTTACCACCCAAACTTTTTCTAAGGTTTACGACTGTGGCTCTGTAAGTGGCTTTGTTCGTCCGCAGTACTCCACTTCAACACTCCCCTAACACTGAACCGGGCATGCCTGTTCCAGAATCAGTTGGCGAAGTATCTTATGCTTCTTGATTTGGTTGGTTTATGGTTGATGATGGTAGCTTGAGCTGCCAGGAGCATAGCCAAGATACAGAGCTGAGGATGGAACGTTATTTCTTGGTGACCAAGAAGAAAAACAGTCACTTGCAAAAACTATGCAATACATGCCAACCAAGGAAGTTGTGATCAAGAATATAGAGAAAATATCTCGAGTCTTGAAAAATGGGAGCGCGCGCGCTAAATATTGTCGTGTAGTCGTACAACAGGGATACAGCTCACGGGCTGAATACTCATGGAAAGAGCTTGGAAAAATCGATGCAAATGTTGAATTTGGAGTTGCATCCTAGAAATGGTGACACTTTCTTTGCTCATGTGAAGAAAGCTTTGTCGGGTATTGCTAATTTTGGACATCGGGGAGAAATGTGTTTCAAACCGAGAATATGGGCATCTTCCATCTGTATCGTTATTTATTATAGCTGCGCGCATAACATGGAATACTGAATGGACGCCAAGATGTGACTGCGTTGTCGCAATCGGAAGTGAAAAGAAAGAAACCACTCGTGTCGGTTGTTATTTGTGTCAGAAACGGTCAAAAGACCGTTGGCGGTTGCTTAGAATCGCTGCTGAATCAGACATTCAGAAACTATGAAATAATCATAGTGGATGATGCAAGTAATGACAGAACAGTCGAGATAATCAGTGGATTCAAAGATCAGCGAATAAAATGTTTCAAGAACAAACAATGGCTTAACGTTGCAAAAAGTAGGAACAGGGGTCTGAAACATGCACGTGGAAAGTACAGTTTCTTCACGGATGCTGATTGCACAGTATTCAAGGACTGGATCGAGCAAGGCCTCAGTTGCTTCACAGACGATTGCGTCGGGGTCGAGGGCAGAATTATCTACGTGTCTGAGAAATACCAACCCACTTATTCTGACCAAGTTCTAGAGAACAGAACTGGCGGGCAGTTCATGACTGGGAACGTAGCTTATCGAAAGGACGTCATTGAAGCTGTTGGAGGCCTTAATGAGAAAATGCGCTACAATAGCGATAGGGATCTTGGCCTCAAGATTATCAAACATGGCAGGATGTGCTACAATAAAAATATGATCGCAGTTCATCCGCAGGGGACTCTGACACCAGACAGACTCATTAGCACGGCCACTCACGTTGAAGACAGAGTATATTTATTCAGAAGATTCGGAGACAAAGGGTTAATTTCTTGGCGTATATTTAAGCCCTTTAGTTTGGCCAAAATATTCTTCCCAGGACTAATACTTGCGAGTTTGTTCTTTAGGAAATTTAGAAAAAAGGAGGACTTTGACCTGTTGCCATATACATACGTATATGCGGTTCTTGAACGTCTTTATTTTTGGAAAGCATGCGCTAGAGCCAGAGTTTTCCTAATTTGAGAAGACAACGGCAGTATTAATTGATGAGTTAACACCCCATAAATAGAAAATATGAAGCTGCACTACGAAAAGCAACCGCTCTAAGATCTCGTGAGCGCGGGCTGTGACTTAAGTACGTTAAAACATATAGTATCTGATGCTATGAATACTTGGGACATAAATCATGAGGCTCGTAATCATTTGTTTCAACATTTTTTTGTTTGAAACTTGAATATATTTCAGAAACTCCTAAAGATACTTTACCTATTTGTAAATTAAGGGACAAGTTGGGGACTATTGTGGTATATGTTGAAAATCTGATTATCGGGGCCGGTTTCACGGGATTAAGCGCGGCTTATCACCTTCAAGAGCAAAAACAAGGTTATTTAATTGTTGATAAGACCGAAGAGGGTGGATTATGCAATACAGTGACATTTGAAGGTTTCTTTTTCGATACCTCTGGGCATGTAATTCATCACAAGACCCCACTCTATGAGGATTTTATCAAGAAAATTATGGGCGCTAATTTGCTTAGCTTAAAAAGAAAAGCGAAATACGCTTTTCGGCAATATCTCTTACCTTATCCTTTTCAAGTTTATTTCTTTGAACTACCCGATCGTGAAATAGTAAATGAATGTATTCAGGGTTTGGAGCATGTTATTAAATGTAAAGTTAACAGAATACCCAGAAATTTCGAAGAGTGGATCATTACTAATTTTGGTAAAGGTATTTCCAAGAACTTCATGATACCCTATAATAGAAAGGTATGGCGTTTTCCATTAAAAAAAATTTCACTTGAATGGGTCGAGAGATACGTTCCAAAACCAGATGCCGCCCAAATACTTAGATTTGCAAGAGGAATAGACTCAATAAAAGGACAATACGGGTATAATTCATCTTTTTTCTATCCAAAACTTGGTGGTATAAAAGCATTTGTAGATGCGATCAAACAGAAAATGGGAAGTGAATTTGTTTCTTCTTTCATAGAATCACCTTTACGGAAAGTTGATACCAATAAGAAAATAGCTATTCTTCGCAATGGGACAAAGATCATATGGAATCACCTAATTTCAACAATACCTTTACCTAATTTCGTCACCCTTCTCAACAATGCCCCGAAAGTAACAGAGTTTTATGCCAAGTCGCTTAAATTTGTGTCTTTAGTGTCCATCAATCTTGGTATTCGCCGAGAGATAGACACTGATGCTCACTGGATATATTTTCCAGAGAGTAGCATACCATTTCACAGAGTTGTGATTCAATCAAACTTGTCTCCATATGTTTCACCAGATTTGACGCACTCTTTAATAGTAGAAAAGAGTTTGCGATCTGGAGAGAGTTTTGATCGAAAAAACGAGATAAATCAGACAATTGCGTATATGTTGGAAAAGAGATTAGTGAAGAGCAAGAGTGACATATTGCTGGCAAAAGCCAATTATATAAAATACGCATATCCAATATACGATACTGCCTTTTACAACAAGAGATCCTACTTATTGGCGTTTCTTAGACATTACAACGTATATAGCATAGGGCGATTTGGAAGTTGGGAATACTTATCTATGGAAGACTGTTTCATGCAAGGCAGAGATGCATCCATAAATGTAATTAAAGGACAATGACGCTCATCAAGACGTACAAACAAAGTAAACATACTCATCAACAAGAAAAGCGCGCGCAGGCGAGTTAAATAAATGGTTAAAAATGGTTATATGGGAGAAAAGAAAAAAATACCTATTGATGTTTTCAATCCCAAAACATAAAAAGTATTCCTTGGATATTCCAATTTTCTTGAGGAGAACTTCGCACTCATAAATGAGTCATCGATTCGAGCTGACCCAATTAGCGCTAAGTAGAATGTGTGAATATTATCTGTTGGTAGGCGTAATACATCTGCCTTGGAGTGTAATCCTCACGGAGCAAACCATAGTTTTCCATTTCAGTTCGTAGGTGGAACCACATTAAACCTATTACGTATGGGAACTCTTCATCTATTTTTTGGAAGACTCTTGTCAATGCACGTGCCTGTATCGCTTCAGTTGTATCTCCTTCTGGGCCTGGCTGACCATCTACCCCAACCTCTGTGATCATAATGTTTTTTGTTCCGTCTCCGTTAGCAACCATGATATCTCTCATACGTTGAATCCCGGGGAATCGGTCTGGCTCACTTGTGAGGTAGTCGGGGTCATAGTTTTTCGTTGGGCCATGCCAGAAATATGGATGCGAACCAAAAACGTCAAAGTATCCTTTAGCCCCGTAACCGTACATTTCTTGGAGATAAGGAGCGTAGTTTGAGATTCCTCCGCTTATCACTACACAATTTGGGTTCGCCATTTTAGCTTGCGCATAAGCCTCTTTTAGGAGCGTAACATATTTCTGAACGGCTTTTCCAGTATTGTAACTATGCCATTCGTCATAAACATACATTGGTGATTCAGGGTCATTCCAAAAACCAATGTTTGGTTCATTCCATACCTCAAAATATTTTATGTCTGCTTTGTAGTGGTCAACTATCCTATAGACGAAGTTGCCGAAGCGAGTTACGAAATCATTGAAAGCTGCTCCTGTTGGAATGTCCCATTCTGTTGCGTTGTTAATCCACCATGGAACCCATCCGAGCAGAGGGATAATTTCGATACCGTTGTTTTTTGCCCATCCCACAATCTGGTCGTATTTACTGAAGTCGAATGGTGCATCTTTGTTGGGTTCAAATTCCACCCAAACAAAATCCATCCTCAGGTATTTAACGCCTAGATTCTTTGCTTCTTGGAAGTCACGTTCCGTTAAAGACCAAGGCCAACCACAAACTCCATATAATAGTCCAGCTTGGTAGCTAATTGTCCCATAAGATTGGATACCTTGAGAACTTTGCAGGCCTAGAACTGGCACCATTGAGGAGCTGATTATAAGAAGTGTTGCAACCAGGTAAGTTTTTTTTCTCAACTGCATCTAAGCTCCATCCCTTTTTTTCAGGAGTTTGGCTTGAGCCCTATGCCCGCCCTTTTCCCGCCTCATTTTCGCCCTCCTAATGCCAACAAATCCCCATAATCCTCAAATTCTTCCCCAACAACCACCAAAGCCTTCAACCTCACCATTAACTAACTACCCCGAACTTTAACCATTACTCGTGCACGCTCCGAGTTATCCAGCGTCTTACGATTTAATAAACCTATTTGCGTATGCGCCCAACACAAATACACCACACTATGCAACAACCATGAAAAACTATTAGGGCGAAATAACGTGAAAACACAACAACTCTCACGCATAACCCAACCTAGCTATAATGGCAAACGATGCTTTACAAAGCAAGTTCATGGGTCACATACTAGCCATACCATTTCTTTTCAGCTACCTTATCTATTGCAAAAAGAAAAATGCTTATGACCGTAATCCCATTCGAAATGCCAAACAAGTCAAAACAGATAAAGCTATTCATCGCTAACATAGCCTACGTAACCAGAGACAGACACTCAGAACCACGAAGGCAATTTGTGGTTTCTTCAATAACGTGTGCCTTAGAGGCTAAATATAAATGAAAAGCAACGTTAGTGTGGTAATATGCATCAGAAATACCGAGAAATACATTGGTAAGTGTATTAGATCGCTCTTGGATCAGACGTTTAAGGACTTTGAAGTTGTTATAATCGATGATGGGAGCAACGATAACACAAGAAGCATAATCAAAAATTTTGATGACAAGCGGATTCGGTACTTCAGAAATAGAACATCTCTGGGAATTGCCAAGAGCAGAAACAAGGGCTTAAAACTCAGCAAGGGAAAATACATCTTCTTTACTGACGGCGATTGCATTGTAACTGAAGGTTGGCTTGAGGAAGGGTTAAAATCTTTAGAAAACAGAAACTGCGTTGGCGTGGAAGGCAAGATCTATTACATTTCTAAGGAGTATAAACCAACCTTTTCTGATCATGTTTTTTCTAAAATTGAGCATGGTGGCCAGTTTATGACAGGCAATGTGGCTTATGAAAGGAGCATTATTGAAAGGGTTGGTGGTTTTGACGAAAGATATGGTTATCATGAAGATAGGGATCTCGCCTTACGAATACTGAAACATGGCAAAATACGCCTTAATCACAACATGATTGTATACGTTCAACAACAAACTCGAACCCCTAAGGATATCATCCGAAGCGTGGGCGCTATTAGAAACAGGGTCTATCTTTTCAAGAGGTTTGGAGAAAGAAAACTAATGTTTTGGCGTATTGTTAAACCCTTTAACTTGGCCAAAATGCTTTTTCCCCCATTGATTTTGGTAAGCTTATTTTTTTATACGTTTAAGATTTCAGACGACTTTAAACTGTTACCATTCACGTACGTCTATGCAATTCTTGAGCGCCTGCAATTATGGAAGACTTGCGCAGAGGAAAGGGTCTTTTTGATCTGAGAAATACTCTAGGAACCTGTCTATTACGCAAGCGCGCGCGTTGGGAAAAACATAGATTCAAGTTATACAAAAGTATAACTCGTGGTAAGAATGCCAAAAGAAGAAATGAAAATCTGCCCTAAAGGCCAAGTCCTCATATCTAAAGCATTCAGAAAATCGTTAGGTTTACACCCGGGAAACAAAGTCACATTCACTTTAATAGAGAAAGGACTAATATTGGAAAAACCAAGAGAAGATGCAGCCGTCGTTTTCAAAGAGATCGCAAACTCTGGAAAAAACGTGAAAATCAAACCGCACGAATACGATGAACAACTAGAGAAAAGACACAGATGACATACCTAGACGCAGACGTCTTCCTTAACGCAATTCTGAACAGAGAAAAAGAAGGCGAAATAGCTGCTGCCACTTCCGCCCTAAGCTTCAACGAGGTATTCTGGGCATTGAAAAAACACCGAGACTTCAACAAGGCATTAAAAGCCACCAAACCACTATATCCTCCGCTCAGAAATCCTGCGAACATTGGCATATCTGAGCCTAAGAGCAAACAGGCGAAACTCCAAAAGCAAGACAGAAGTGAAGAAGAATGTTGAGAACATCTCCTCCAAGCCTTACACAAACTCGAATAACGCTCGCCGTCAAAATCATAACGGTGATTGCAGCCACAATCGCACTGTATAATCAAGACCTGACAATAATCTTCATAGACGCGCTGAACAACGAGTCAACCGGCCACATACTGCTCATACCGCTACTCTTCGCCTATCTAGTCTACCGAAAAAGGAAGATGCTCCGAGCCGTAGTCCCAACCCAAGGCAAAAACCGATCTAGCCCACGATACCTTGCCACGTTAAGCGGCATCCTCCTATGCGCAACAGCCATAATCCTGTACTGGTACGGCTCCTACACGTTCACCCGCTAGAATACTCAACCAACTCAACAACCGACTCATGGATAATAGAATTCACCTATGGCCACAGCACTCACCGAATAGTGATAGCGCTCAACTCAATAACCGAAACCACACCCACAACATACCCAACGACACCTATGCTTCTAGCCTTGCTCATCGCCACGCTGATCTTAGCTACGGTAATCAAGAAAAAGAAGCCTCACACACACATAACACACCAAAAACACGCCAACTCCCAAGACCAAACCAAGCTTCTCTTCACACGTTAATCAGTTATCTCAGGAAAGTGCACACCCGTTCTCCGCTGTAGAAATAAGCCTCAATCGCAGCTTTCCACAGGCAAACCGTCCAACCAAGCAAAGCAACAATCCAATACCGAAGGATAACCTGATGCAGAGACCGATACCGTTAAGTTATTTGTGATTGTCTTCTTTGTTTTTTGTCATGCTCATTTGCACACATACTTTTATGTTCACCCTTGTATTGTCTTATTGGCAGGATGAAATTGTTAGCCTTTGACTCTAAGGACTTTGAACGAAGAAAACTGTTTCAAGATGTTGATCCTGAAACGAATGAACCATATTTGACAGAGATCACGGGATTTTATACGCCCTTAGGTGCGGGTGTCAAATTCAAAGATTTAGAAGTCTTCAAGAAAGCTTGTCTGAGATGGGTAGAGGAGTTGGCTAACGAGTTCAAACTATCTCAAAAAAGATTGTTATATGACTCATACTCCTTAAGAGCGGAGTTGTCTCATAAACGGGCGATACCTTTTTGTGATCAACTCGTTTCCAAACTGAGCCGTTATATCGACTCAGTTTTCTTCAGCTATGTAATTATGCCTCCAGATTTGTATCCAACAGTCAAAGTGGGCGGCTTCAGATCCCCCGCTTATGATGTCAAGTCAGCAAAATTCCTTAGAAACCTAGGTCCGATGTACCCCCACATTGCTGCTTGGTCGTATTTTGGAATAGAAAGAGAAAGCATGCCTGAGATTCAATTGGATGGTTTCAATTCCAGACAGACACATGCTTGGAATGGTCTCATCCAAAAAGCAAAGTTAAAGATATTTCCACATGGAGACGAATGCAATCCCTGCATCATGATTGCTGACATTATCGCGTATCTTACAGATGCAAAATTATACAGTCAAAAGCTAGGCTTATCTGAAGAAAACCTACAAGAGATTTGGAAGACTTATGGTTTTCAAGTTGATAGTCACATCCTAAAACATGACAATGCACGATTTTATGGCTGGCATTCCGAAGATCCAATAGACATTATGCCCTATTTGGCCCGACCAGTGACCTTCTTGTTAGTAGACGAATTGGAAAAACTTCAGCCAAATCCGCCTCCAATAGCTGAACAGGGAGACAATGAAGAGACAACTCAATTGGACAAGCCATCGGATGCTGCTACTGAGGAAAAACGTTTCAGCAAACTAGTAAGACGTATGGAACCTTGGTATGCTGTGACAGCATACGCATACTATAAAGGCGGAGGAGCTCAACTCTTCAACTATCATATTGACCGTCAAAAGGTCCAAGATGGGGACACGCTGGTCTATATCGGAAATCAATCAAAAGCTTTAGCTGAAAGCTTTTCCCATATGCTTGACATCGAGGTTTTGTCAGCAAAAGAAATAAGAAAAGCTGTAAATCGAGAAAAAGCAAACCATTAATCCATTAACACAGGTACTCAGTCGGGCATTGCCTGGAGGGGAAATGCCAGCAATATATTGGTAATGTTAAACCAATATTTAACATTTATGTTTCAATACATAATAATCGAAGCGTCGATACGAAGCTTTGAAAACCGAGAGAAATGCACCTATGAACACGATTATCCATATCTTAAGTCACTTCAAACATTGACTCGCTTCTTTATACGTTTTTCCCATTCTTCTTGAGTTAGTACGCCCTTTTCTTCAAGCAACTCAAGTAGCCTTGAAAGCTTCAACCATAACAACCGCAGTCATTGCCATCTACCCCCAAGACCTTAACCTCAACTTCACAGACGCGCCTAACAACGATCGACTCTGATCACAAGATCCTCGTACTTCATACCCTCTACAAAACTCATGGCGTCATCCATAGCATCGACTACGTCTTCCACATAATCTAAAAACTCCTCTTTCATATGCTTACAACTTCTTCCAAAATACGTTTACCTATCCTCGGCTTGAGCGTCCCTTTCTCAACCAAATCCACTTTAACCCCTAACTCTTCACTCAGACGATTCTCCAACCCAATAAA
>Ga0315291_10002906_pt1 | contig 22238 bp, 24 predicted proteins | sample YL17G12_20_MG_FD_203070 | JGI IMG/M metagenome (GOLD analysis project Ga0315291, IMG submission 203070) | Sediment microbial communities from Yellowstone Lake, YNP, Wyoming, USA - YL17G12_20 | ecosystem: Environmental > Aquatic > Freshwater > Lake > Sediment | place: USA: Wyoming | collected... | reverse complement strand
CGGCTTGAACGGAAGAATAGTTTAAACCCGTGTTGACGTTGTGAACCGGAAAAGAGTCAGCGGCACCAGCCGCCGGAAACAAGTCCAACTCAGTATTATAAAGACAGCTAACCAAAATGACCCCGACAAGCATGACCACCGCAAATCTCGTTAAACTAGCCATATTTCTCTCAGACTCCTTCGACACCTGAAACCCTCAACTCGTCTCCCACATCAATATCCAAAGTTCTGCAACTATTGGGAACCCGTTTCTAATTATCCCTTTTGGTACAAACACCCCGCCCAACAAACACCACCACACCCACCAATGCAACAAACCGAACAAAAACGCAAAAGCCAACATCAAACCACCAACACATACTACCCCCAGACCCATACACGTCAACACCCAAAGAACCAACTCCAATACCTTGCACGAAAAAACCTAGGGGGGAGGGGGAGGCTCTGCTTTCCGCCTCAAAACAACAAGAACGCGCGCTGAGACCTCTACAATAGTTCTATCGTCACATGGACCTCTTCAGGAACACGAATCCTCATAATCCGACGCATAACACGCTCTTCAGCATCAATATCGATAAGACGTTTATGAATCCGCATCTCCCACCTATCCCAAGTTGACGTTCCCTCACCGCACGGCGACTTCAACACAGGTATCTTCAACCGTTTCGTCGGCAACGGAACGGGACCGTTTATCTTCACACCGGTCTTTTGGGCGATGACTTTCAGCTCCTCACATACCTCTTCGAGCATCGAGTAATCCGTGCTCGTCAAACGTATCCTCGCTTTTCTAACCATCGCCCTTCATTCCTAAACTATTGTGCCCAAACGGATTTATCGGGTATTTACCTTAGACAAGTGACGGCAAATAAAAACTTATCGAACAAAAAGTTCCGAACAAGCATAACAGAAAGAAAAAGACCATGAAGACTCAGGCTGCACGAACTTCAAACCGAAGAACCAGACTTGATTCAGGAAAATGTCGATGAATTGCTGAAACCGTGAAATAGCGACAGGTTCCTTTCTTACAATATTTCTAGAAAGAGAATATGGCTGAAAACTACTGAACAGAGTTATAGAAGCAACCACGAATAAAGCTTATTAAAAGCCCAAAGATTTAGTCTTAGACGGAGAAGGCTTCGAGAAGGGAGTACCTTTGAACTTCATAGAAACGTTGATGTCCGAAAAACTAATAGAAAAGAACCCTCTAATCGACATTTTAGGAGCGGATCGCAAAGTACTCCAAATCGCCTGTCAAGACCTGACGAATTACCTCAGAGTACACTGGAATCTGATCAGAAAAGACACCGACCAATGTGACGTTGTCGACAGACTTGAGAAGTTTTTCGAGGAAAACCCAGATGAACTACAGGAATTCATAACGGTCTGGAGCGGCATTTGGCTCAAGAAATGGGGAGAAAGAGTCAAACTCCTGATAGGAAACGAGAATTCAAAGAAATGGAACAACGTTACAAAAATCCTTAACAATGCAGACCCCATATGGGCACGACTCTCCAATCGCAGCCAAATGGTGGACCTAGTCATCTCAACACTGATTCGGAACGGAGAAATCTGCGGCACATCAATCCTAGCCGAAAACCTGTTGAAGATGGAATTAGGCGATGAAAAAAGGAACTACGTCAACGAGAAAGAGCAGACGTTGAACGTTGTCAACAACGCTTTGAAGAAAGCAAGAGACCTAACCCAGAGCAAGGGACCACTAATCTTCGTCAAAGTCGACAAAGGATACTATCAAGCAACGCAATAGCCAAGAAAGGCGCATCAACGCATTCTTTCTCTATGCAGGTTTTTCGTTCTCCAAGAATAAGTCTTGATTATTGCAGTCTCTCCATAACCGCACGCGGCACAGCGTTTCTTCGTTACATGATAAGCTCTTCTACCGCATCTCCGACACTTTATATGAACTGTTTTTCCTTGGCGCTTCCCAAACGAGGGCGTTCCCTTTCCCAAAGGTGTCACCTTGGAGGTGGCGAAATAAGCACGACGTTGTCTCCTCGGACAATTATCACTCCGAGTTTTCTGACGTTCTCCGAGGTGGTAGTGTCTTCAGTCTCTTCCAGAACGAGGTTCAAATGTTGATCGAATCCTTTCAGTCTTCCGCGAAGACTCTTTCCGCCCTTTAGCCTCACCAGCACTATCTTCCCAAGATTTTGCTCAAGTATCTCAGTTGTCATTTCGCTCATTCTTTACCCTCAAACCCAAATTGTTATGCCTTTTATACTTAAACCTTGAGATTTAAATCTATCTAAGAGATGGATCAGATGCCCGACAAGTATCGACGGCATTTCCTCAAGAACAGAGAAGCAAAAATCCTGCTCCACGAAGCTTCAGAGAAGCTCCAAACGGATTTGAATTCATTCTTTAGAGAACGGGCAGACATTGAAGTCATTGAAACCGACGTCGCCGAGATTATTCTCGTGAACGGCAGACCAATAATGATCAAGACCAGCGACGGCGTCTATCCAACTTTAAAGTTTGAAGAATACCTTCGCTTGGCCCCCAAAGTCATAGTGGACATGGGAGCTGTTCCATATGTCTGCAAGGGTGCAAACGTGATGGCACCAGGCGTGAGACGGATCGAGGGAACGTTCAGAAGTAACAGCATTGTTGCAATCGTGGACGAAAAATTCGGAAAACCGATTGCACTAGGCGAAATTCTTTTCGGGTCAGAAGAAGCACTAAAGTTGAAGCAAGGCAAGGTCGTCAAGAATCTGTTCTATGTCGGCGATAAAACATGGAACCTCCTCAAGGAACTGACTTTGGACGATCATTAAGATGTGTCAATACATGAGGCTGATAGAACGCTTTAATACTTCAATCTGCATTAGAATTTTGGACGTTTGACTGAACAATTTGGACTCTCGGAATAGGAAAACAAGAGAGGAGAACGTTGCCAAGACTTGGAATATTGCGTAGACCTGGAAAGGAAGAAAAGAAAGCTGAAGCAAAAAGCAATCCTGACAAGACCTATTTGAAGGCAATGCCTCTCCGCGATCTGTCGGATCTAGATTCTATCAAGACTGAGGTCAAAGAGGGAAACATTCTGATCCTCAGGATAACCCCTCTCGCAAACAAGAGCATTGAGGATGTGAAACGTGCCGTCAACGAATTGTGCGAATTCGCTGAAACTGTCGGAGGAGACATCGCAAGGCTTGGAGAAGAGCGCGTGGTTGTTTGTCCTCCGAGCGTAAGGATCTGGAGAGAGAAAGTGCCCGTTTCAAACGAGCCTATCCCTACAGCAGCCTAAAGGTTTCCATTAAGGCTGGTGCGAACGAGCTAATTTCACATCTTCTTTCGATGAAATTGGCCATGCTGAGACACTTGACTCTTTCGCCATGGCAGACCACAACTCTCTCAGGCTTCGGCCTCAAGTGCGTAACATAATTGAAAATTTGGCGTCTGTCGGAATGTCCGGAGAAGCCTTCTATTGATTCGACTTGCAGCCTCACTTTGACTAAATCCATTTTGCCCTCTGAGGTCATAAGCGTAACTTCATTTAGACCCTTTTGCACTCTTCTTCCCATGGTGCCTTCAATCTGATAACTCACGAAGACTATGCTGTTTTGTTCATTGTCAGCCAAGTTCTTGAAATATTCTATCACAGGTCCCCCTTCGAGCATTCCTGACGTTGCCATGATGATGCAAGGTTTACCATCGATTATTTCTTGCCTGACACTCGGATGCTCCACGATTGTAAAGTAGTCAGACTGAAAAGGGTTAATACCATCGTGAAGGATACTGTTCCGGACTTCTCTCCCTAGATATTCTGGATATGCTGTGTGAATCGCAGTAGCCTCCGAAATCATTCCTTCGATGAACACGGGAGCTTCTTTCATCATTCCTCGTTTCATGTAGCCATCGAGTATGAGCATGATTTCCTGTGCTCTTCCGACGGCGGGCACCGGTATCAATACCTTTCCTTTTCGTTCAAGAGTCTCATTTATGATTCTTGTTAACCGTTCTTCAGCTTCGACTCGTGAGGGCATAACGTCGTCAGGTCCCCCATAGGTACTTTCGGTTATCACCGTTTCCACTCTCGGAAACTCTGTCGTTGCAGCTTCAAGGAGCATCGTCCTAGAAAACTTGTAGTCTCCAGTGTAGACGACGTTATGAAGACCCTCGCCAACATGAAGGTGAATCATTGACGAACCGAGTATGTGGCCGGCGTTGTGTAACGTCAGCCTCACATCCGGGGCGATATCGGTTACCACTCCGTATCTCAAGGGAAGGGTGTGCAAGACGCATTCTCTGACATCCTTCTGATCGTAGTATGGCGTCGACCCTTGCTTTCCTGCCACGTCCAGATAATCAAGTTGAAGCAGAGTCATCAAGTTTGATGTCGGAGCAGAACAATAAACTGGACCGTCATATCCATACTTAAACAAGAAAGGAACCAAACCACAGTGATCAAGATGAGCGTGACTTATCACGACGGCGTCCAAAGATTCAAGCTCAAAGCAGGGGTTGTCTAGCCTCGGAAAGGCTTCAAATGGCCTCGAAGAACCTGGGTTCACACCGCAGTCCAAAAGAACGTTGCTTTCACGCGTTTGAAGCAGGAAAGCGGATCTCCCAACTTCTTGAGCAGCTCCCAGCGCTGTAACCCTGACGTCGCCGACCTCGAATGCCTTGGGTCTGAATATTCTTTCACCTATCGTTCGGAGAATTCTTTCTCTTTCTTTGCTCTCTGAGTGCAAGTAGTGACGCATGTGTGTCACTATCTTCGACTTCAAAGGCGGGCTTCTAAGGACGTGTGGACGCCATTTGGTTCGTCTTATTATCTCCTGCAAAACCGTACCATTCTTTCCAATCACGAGACCCGGCTTCTTCGCGTCGATGATGATTTCACCCAAGCTTGGGTCGAAGTTTATGTCTGTGACTTCGGCTTCCGCGGGCACGATGTCCCGCGATATTTTTTCAGCCTCAACCTCCTGCAACCGTACTGAAGGGTCGGAGCGGATAACAATTCTTTTTCTTATCACATTTACGATGCTGGCAATAACGCTGCTTTGATCAACAAGTATCTCGGGTCTCTTCGTATAGACAGCTAGCGTTGAACCCTCATACTCGATCCTTGTGACTTCCGCCTCCTTCGGAACGTGTTCTAGTATATACTGGCTTATCTCGACCTTTTCTCTGTCAGAATTTCCGTGCACTCTTTTAACTTCCTCAATCCGACAAAAGTTGTCTTTTCTCTTTTTCACTCAGGTCTCTGTAACCTTTAGAATCAATTACGGCAACATTGTAGTTGTCTCCACTCGCCGAATCGCGCTTCATCGCAGCGTTAACTGCTTTGATAACAACTGGCAGCATTTCCTTGACGTGAGCACCCTCCATGAATTTATCCTCCAATATACCGTAAGCTAGAGGTGAGCCGGACCCGGTGGACACGAATTTTTCCTCGGTCAAGCTTCCGAAGGGGTCTATTGAAAACATGTGGGGACCTGTGTCGTCGACGCCTCCGACAAGAACTTGCGCCAGCAGGGGAACATATCTTGCCGAAAAGAGGAGGTTCGCCAGCAATCTTGCGGCTGAACTTACTGGCAAGGGCCTGCCCAGTTCAATCCTGTAAAGCTTCGCGTTTGTGATTAGAACGTCGACGGTTCTCTGTGCGTCGGCAACGCTTCCAGCTATTGTCATGGCTAGATGATCGTCTATCTGATAGACCTTTTTCCCTTGTTTGTGAGCTACGTAGTAACCCATCGTAACGCGCGTGTCAGAAGCTAGTATAACACCATCTTTGCATACGACGCCTACGGTAGTCGTTCCTTTCAAGGTCATTTGATTTATTACATCATTAGATACCATATCGCTTTCGCCCTAAAACCCAATTATTTTACATAATTACTTCGCAAGGAAGTAGCACATTGTATCATTGCCTAGAGATTTATTAATATTGCGCCTGAAGGTACTGTCAATTTTCCAACGAGTTTTTGTCATTCCTTCACCGTACGTGTTAGTTGATATGGGCGGCGGACTAAGGGGTGTTGAAAGAAATCGCGCCTATCTCGCAAGAATCGCAAATATTATTAGACCAATTGAATTGTGTATAACATGGTCGAAAGATATGAGTGACAAAGAGAAAGAAAAGGTCGACCTTTTGCACGAATTGATAAAAGGATCCAGAAGAAGTGACCGAGAACTGGCAAAGGTTTTGAGAATCTCACAGCCCACGATCACAAGGAAGAGAACTAGACTGGAATCGGAGGGGTACATAAATGAATACACGATCATACCGAATCTAGTGAAGATGGGTTATGAGATCATTGCATTCACTTTTCTAGCTTTCACGGAAACGAAGCCTGAATTGTTGGCAAAGGCTCGTGAGTGGGGGAAGAAGCAGCCGAACATCGTTTTTGCGTCAGACGGAGAAGGGTTGGGGATGAATAGCATTATAGTTTCTGTGCATAAGAATTATGCGAGCTTCTCGAAGTTAATAACGGATATGAGGGAGGATTGGCAGCCTAATCTCAAAGATGTGCAGAGTTTTATCTTGAGCGTGAACCGTCCAGAGTTGATGGTCAAGCCCTTTTCATTCCTGTATCTTGAAAAAGCAGATAGATGAAACGTTTCTCGACTGGAAACTTTGCGACTGTTCTTTTGAATTCGTTTCTGCTATGAGAAGCAACGTTTAAGTCTCTCAATACATGGCTATGAAAAGAGAATAGAAACTCGATGGTGGTTTGTGTGCCATTGAAACATCACAGGATGCAACTTCCAAGGGAGGTAATCGTTGGAAACGATGCCCTTGAGAGAGTCGGGGAAATCACCGGAAGATTGGGCTTCACTAATTCAGCGCTTGTCGTTGCGGGAAAAAAAACCAATGCCATTGCGGGAGGAAAGGTAAGGAGAATCCTCGAGGGGGAGGAAATGACTATTGACACTCTTCTAGTTGAAGGCGCGACGCTGAAGGACGTTGAGCACGTTGAAGGAAAGATAGCAGAGGTGAAGCCGCAGATTGTCTTTGCCGTCGGTGGTGGTACGAAAATAGATGTGGCAAAATGTAGTTCTGCGCGTTCAGGGATCCCGTTCATAAGTGTTCCGACGACAGCGTCCCATGATGGAATAGCGAGCCCTCTTTCTTCGATCAAGGGTTTTGAGAAGCCGTACTCGGTGATGGCTCAGGCGCCTCTGGCTATTATCGCCGACACCAAAATAATAATGCGGTCCCCGTGGCGTTTTGCTGTAAGTGGTTACGAAGACGTGGTAGCGAAGCTCACGGCTGTGAAAGATTGGCAGTTGGCGCGTGATGAAAAGAATGAGTATTACGGAGGGTATGCGGCAAGTCTGGCCTTGATGAGCGCGAAGCACGTTATGTTGAATGCGAATCTGATGCAAAAGAAGAATGAAGAAGGATTACGTGTTTTGATCGAGGCTTTGATAAGTTGCGGGGTCTCAATGAGCATCGCTGGAAGTAGCCGCCCTTGCAGCGGTTCTGAGCACATGTTTAGCCACGCACTCGAAATCGTTAATCCAGACTGCGCGTTGCATGGTGAGCGTTGTGGCGTTGGAACGATAATGATGGCGTATTTGCACGGTTTGAATTGGAAGCGGATTAGAGACGCATTCAAGAAGCTGGGGGCTCCAACAAGAGCCAGTGAGCTCGGTGTAGGCAGAAGTGATATTGTGGAGGCGTTGGTCCTTGCTGCTTCGATTAGGCCTGAGAGGTTTACGATTCTGAATAAGTTGGGTTTGAACCGTGAAGCCTATGAGCATCTGGCGAAAGTGACTGAAGTGATCTAGGATCAAGTTGAGGGTTGTGTTTCTGCAGTGGGTTTTTCCTCTTTCTCAGGTTTTGTTTCTGTTTTCTTGGGTTCAGTCTTGAATGTCTCGACAAACTTTACAGTGGCTGTTTCTGCGAAGAACCTTTGAATGTCCATGGCTATGCCCCTTTTCGCGATTTGAACGCCTTCTAGGTAGAAGGCATCTTCAGGCATCTCAATTGTAACTGTCTTTGGTTTTGAGGTGAATTCGAATTTTTTGTCTTCTATGTTGGGTATTCTTCGATGGATCAATGCGGTGATTTTTTCTTCGATCGTGTCGAGTTTTCTCTTGATGGTTACGTCGTAAAGGAGTGTCTTCCCTGCCAGTGGGGGGTTGAAATCCAGGAGAACGCGTCCTGCTCCGATGGCGCGGACTGTGGCGTTTTTGCCGCCGTATTCGATTCTCAGACCCACGCTGGGCGTGATTTCTCTTGCGAGGAGTTGTTTCAAGGGGACTCGTTTTACTTTTTCGGGGTCTCGTTGTCCGAAGGCTTTTTCGGGGGTGATTTCGACGACGGTGGGTTTGGCTATTTCCATCGTGGTTAGGCTTTCGTCGAGGGGTTTTAGGACCCAGTTTTCGCCGATGACGACGAGTTTGGGTTCGTATAAGTCGCCTTCTTTGTAAAGGTGTTCTTTTTTTGCGGTTTCTTCGATTGTTGTGTCAAAGATTTCTCCGGTTTCTTTTACCTTTGCAACGTAATCGATTAGGATAAAGTCACCTTTCTGAAGACTCATTTTGATTCATCTTTTTTCTGAGTATTGGCAAAGTAAGTTTTGATCCGCGATAAAAGCTTTCGCTCTTCGGGGTACAATAATTGATAGCAGGGTGAAAAAGGCTTCAAAGCCTGCCATTATGCGCGGGCGAGGGTCAGCGTTTGCGAATTCGTCTGCATAAAGGTATATGGAGATCGACGCATAATGGATTGCTGGATGCGAGTTGCACGGGGACAGATAATAGAAAGGAGAGGGGTTCTAGGGGCAAGGGCACGTTTAACGGTAAAAAGATGTGCTTGTTTCATCCGGGACTTGTTTGTCCCAATGCGAATGAGGAACGCATTTTCTTGGGAGCGGAAAAGGTTGATGTGCGCGTGAACCGCGCTGTTTGACGGCTTGGATTAGTGGTATTTTCGGATTAAGTCTAGGTCCTAGAATCGTGTTAATTCTGCGTTGTTCTGTAATTCTAAGTGTCGTGTCTGGTCTTGTTTCATGTAATTCATTTTCTTTTGGGCGGGTTATCTGTCTTGTTTGGCGGTTGGGTTTGCGTGACAGTAAGAATTAAATAGGTTCTTCGTTAATGCTTAGGTCTCAGCTCTTTAACCGAGAATGTAATCGAGGTGATATCGTATGGTCAGTGAGGGAAGAGGTCGCTTGTTCAAGAGGAAGGACGGCAAGTATTTGCTCTACATCCCGGTGGATTTGGCCGAGGACAGCATGTTTCCGTTCAAGGAGTATAAGAAGACGAAGAGGGGAACGGATGCTATTCCGGTCAGAGTCACCTTCAAGCAGGGTGAGAAGAAGCTGTTTATTGAGAAGTGGAGCGAGTAGGTAAGCAAACATAGAATGTTTGCCTTGGCCGTTTGGCTTCCAGTTTTTTTCTCTTTTTTCTCGATTTGTTGGAGCATTCCGTTTGGTGGTTTTACTGCGACTTGCCAGTTTTTGCGGCCCCGGGATTTGTTGATTTCTTTGAGGTGCCAGCTTCTTCGTTTGTCGTGGTGTACGTTTAGCGAAAACGCTTCGGCGACTATTTTTCATAATCTATCTTTTTGTTTTGAAGCGGAAAGCAAGCTACCCCCCTCCCCCCTAGGTTTTTTCGTAGACGGTATTGTTTGCGGGGTTGGTTATGGGTGAGTGTGAGGGGACTTCGTTGGTCGCCATGCTGGTTCAGCATGATAAACGGTTTTTCCGTTGACCGGCAGGCGAGTCTTATCGGAGGCTTTCCATTATGGCTGACATGCCGCTTGCTGCGAGAACTAGTAGCTCGAATGTTTTGTATGCTTCTATCATGTTTTCGGCTGAGTATTCAACGTTCAATGCGCCGGTTCTTTTTCCCGTTGGCAGCATCTCCGCGACGTCTGCGAAGTGGGTGGCTATGAAGGTGATGTTGATCTTTACCGGCTTCTTTGCCTTGAGGAGTTGAGTCTTGCCGTGCTTGTGGTTCAGGACAGCTTTTCGGACAGCTTTTCGCAGGTCGATTTCGACCTTGCTGAGGCTTGGGCTTTTCGCGGAGAGGCGACTCAAAGACTGTTTCAGGGCGACTGTCTCCGCCCAGGGCGCGTGCTGTTTGACGTCATCCTTGAGCAGTTGGGCTTCTCCGGCCACGAGTATTACTGGGACTTTGAATTCGCCTGCGACGTAGCCGTTGAGGAGGAACTCGCTTGCGGCGGTGCCGTTGACTTCGATCTTGTTGATGCTTGCTCCGCTGTAAGTGTGGTCGAACGTCGATTTGGCTGTTCCGAATTTTGCGTGGTATCCGAGAAAAAGTGCGACGTCGCAGGATTCGACTCCGGCCACCATGCTTAAAGGTCTAGGGAATCCTCTGACGATTTCCATGTACTCGGGCAGGTCGTCCACGTGGATGTTGACCATCGGCCCATGACTATCTGCCACTGTGACGCTTTCGAACCCGTTCTTGTTCAACTCGTCGGCTGCCGCCAGCGTTACTCTCGTGGCGATTTTTCGAGCTTCTTCGTAGAGCGCTCCCTTGATTCCCAAATGGCCAGGTATGACCACGTGGGGCATGCCTTCCAAATCGACTGAGATGAATGCTTTCATGAATTTCGCCCGTTACAGGTCTGTGGGGAGTGAATTAAAGCATTTCCATCTCAGACTGACCGTGCGATTTAGACCTGGAAATAATATGGTGATTCTAAATCTCTCTCTTATGAAAGGCTACTAGAACAAGTTTGTGACCTTGTTTACTGCAAACACTTCGCAGTGTTTTCCTTTTCCTGTCATCGCTCCCCTGTACCTCGCTAGACCTTCGATTGCTTCGTCGTAGCGGATGATCTGGAGTTGCGATTGGTGCTTTCTAAGAGCTGCGGTCTTGATGCTCACAAATTCAGAGATGTCTTCGACATAATTGAACTCGGATAGGGGTGTCCAGACTTCGTAAGCCAAGACGGTTTCCACTGACCAAGGCTGCCCCTTGTATTCTTGGAATATTGGTGCACCGGCTCTTCCGATTGCTTCATTTACAAGTCGAGAAGTCACTTTATGGTCTTCATGGTCGTCCAGATGATGATGTACGTAGATAACGTGCGGCTGCTTTTTTCTGATCAGTTCCACAAGTTGTGTCAGGATTGGTTCGCTATATTCCAGATATCCGTCCCGGTTTCTGAGGAAAATGACGTCGGTGAAACCAATAATCTCTGCCGCTTTCTTTGCTTCGTCTTCCCTTATTTTTGCCATTTCTTCTCTCGAGTGTTCAAGGCTGCCTGCTTCTCCAGAAGTGACGTAACATACAGAGACGTGATTTCCCAGTTTCACGTGTTTTGCTAGGCTGCCGCCGCATCCGATCAAATCGTCGTCCGGGTGTGCTGCAAAAGCGAGAACACGTTTCGGCATATGTTTGCGTACGGCATTTTTTGTATTAAATACTTGTCCTTCACCCACAAATCCTCTTTTCTTCTTTCTCGAAGATTAAATAGTTCGCGGCCACACGCGCTGTGTGGGAATCTTGCATAACACATTTTAAAAGGTATAATTTACAGTTTGGAAGTGGTAGCCCGGGAGAGATTCGAACTCTCGTCAATGGCTCCAAAGGCCACTATGCTTGTCCACTACATTCGGCGGAAAGGTTTTCTTCCCTCCACCGGGCTTATCCGGGCTACGAAGTTTTCTGGAGTATCTCCTTAATAAGTTGTTTTTGATTAAAACCTTCCTATCTGGAACAGAAATTTCCGCTCTCTGACGTGTCGGGCGCGCTAGAAAGGGTTTGCGGGAGAGATGTCGCTAGATTTCTCGCGTTTGATTAAGATCTTCCTGTCCTCATATGTACTACACGTAGCGGATGCGTATCGTTTGTAAAGATTCAGGATTCGGGGAGAGAATATTCTTGAATGAACCGTAAAGTTTATATAGCTAAACGGTGCACGTGGATAGCTACGCGGAATCGAACGTTCTCCTTTCTACCAAATCATGAAGAATCACGACGGTTCTGCGAAAAAGTTTGAGGCGAAAAGGATTGAGTAAAAAAGAAAGCGGTGTTCGCCAACGCTTAATCGACAAGTGTCCCGAGTGCGCTAGTTCTAACCTTGTTCACGATTACGATACCGGAGAGACCGTTTGCGGCGATTGTGGGCTCGTTCTCTACGAGCAAATGATGGATAAAGGGCCAGAATGGCGCGCTTTTACGCAGGAAGAGAAAGCATCGAGAAGCCGTGTTGGAGTACCAACGTCATACTCAGTTCACGACAAAGGCTTGTCAACAGCCATAAGCCAAGTTGACCGAGACGCCTTCGGCAGAAAACTCCCACTATCTACACGTCTACAGATGTGGCGCCTACGAAAATGGCAAATAAGATCACGAGTTCATTCATCAATCGACAGAAACCTTGCCCAAGCCATGGCCGAACTCGACAGGCTGTCAGACAAAGTGTACATTCCACCACCGATAAAAGAAAAGGCGGCAGTAACCTATCGCAAGGCACTCGACAAAGGTCTAGTAAGAGGAAGGTCAATCGCCGCCATAGCAGCAGCAGCACTCTACGCCGCGTGCCGAGGAACCGGTACGCCAAGGACACTGCGGGAAATCGCTGAAGCAAGCCTCGTTGACAAGAAGGACGTTGCCAGGTGCTACAGACTCTTACTGAGAGAACTTGAAGTGCACATGCCAATAGCAGACCCGTTGACCTACGTCTCGAAAATTGCTGAGAGAACCGGAATCTCTGGCAGGACTCAGGGAATAGCCATTGGAATCCTAAGGGAAGCCAGGAAAAGGAGGGCAGCAGCCGGAAAAGACCCGATGGGTCTTGCAGCTGCATCGCTATACATTGCATGCTTGAAGAACAACGAAAAGAAGACGCAGAAAGACATAGCCGAAGCAGCAGGCGTGACCGAGGTCACTGTGCGAAACCGCTATAAAACGTTGAAAAAACAGTTGAATCTTGAACTTCCCGAATAACCGGCTTTTCTTTTCGGTTAGCCTTCTTCTTTTTCAAGCTCCATAACCAGTGGACCAAGATACTTGCAGTGGTCGCACTCGTAACGTTTTGTGGTCAGAAAAACATCAGTGGTGTAGCAAACGTGAATTTCGGGGCTTCCGCATCTTGGACAATAGATCTTTGACGGTTGCCGGCGTCTTGCCGTTTTCAACACTTCACGTAGGTCACGAATCAATCCCATGCTGTCTCTGCACCTCTAACGCCGTGGTTATTGCAGCTCAATGTTCTCTTCTGGATAGCCGAGCTTCACCAAGAACTGGCGAACCCGTTCGCGATGGTCTCCCTGAAGCATGATTTGACCATTCTTCGCCGTTCCGCCGCACGCACAGTAACCCTTCAGGTTCTTGGCAATTTGCGGCAGGTCGCTGTTTTTTTCATCAATACCGTCCACTATCGTCGATGGTTTGCCAAATTTGCGTGTTTCGAGGCGTATGCGGATTCGTTGTTGTTCTCTCTCGATTTCACCACAAGCGCATAAGTCCTTCGGTAGCCCGCACGTGGAACAAATTTCAGCCATTATGCTCACTCGTAGAATCGCAATTGGGGTATATAAGATTTTCAAGCCGCATCTTGAAAAACCAACTCAAAACGACGCACTCTACAAAAGAAGCGCCGGCCACCCTATTCAAGATTGCCCGTTCTTCCAAGTTGACCGAATTCCTATGGATAAATTTCTCATTATGCCGGCTTAGAAAGACGAGAAACCTTAAGAACCAGCAAAACCCGACACTCGCCGAATCTCTCGTGGAATAGAGGTAGACTTAAAAGCCATCATTGAACGCATATTTGCTAATCGACCATAGGGGAGTGTGCAAATGCAAAACCGTCCAGCCATCGTTGGCGCTGGAAGAACACGCTTCGGAGAACACTACGAAAAACAACCTGAAAAATTGATCGAAGAGGCTTGGCTCAAGGCTTCAACCGAAGCCAACGTAGAACGCAAAGATCTAGAGGCGTGTTACCTCTCAGATTATTTCCTTCCCATAACGAACAAGCTCGGGTTGGAGGAAGGCTTCCTCTCCGAATTGACGGGGCTTCACGCCCCCATGGAAGTCACGCGTTCATTCGGCTCTGCCCTCTCAAACGCGTGCAACGCCATTCAAGCTGGAAAACACAGCATGGTCCTAGTAGGCGGAATCGAGAAGATGACGGACCGCTGGGACAAAATCCGCGACGACCTCATGCTTCTTGAAGACCCGTGGAGCTACTATGCAGGATGCACCCCAGAAGCCAACCATGAACTGATGCTGAGAGCATACATCAAAAAATACGATCTCAAAGGGGACGAACTTGAGAAGCTCCAATTAGCCCTGGCCCAGATTTCAGTCAAGAACCATTATCACGGATCAAAGAATGAATACGCGCAATACCAAAGAAAGATAACCGTAGAACAAGTCTTGAACGCAAGAAAAGAGGCAAACAAACAGTTGGGACTTTATGATTACGCACCGATCTCTGACGGAGCGGCCATCCTCATCCTGACAAGCGAAGAAGTTGCAAAGAAATATGCAAAGAAACCGATTTACGTTCTAGGGTCATCTTCTGCGACAGATTACTTGACGTATCCGTCAAGAGAAGACAGGGCGCATTTCTTGGTAACTCGAAACTCCATGAAAAACGCTTTGAAAACTGCAGGAAAAAGCCTGTGGGATATCCAAATCGCTGAACTCTACGATCAATCAACAGTCATGGAAATGGTCTCGCTTGAGGACATGGGTTTCTGCGAACCGGGAACGGCGTGGAAAAGCATCAACGAAAGCTGCAAGGATTATAAAGGCTACTACGAGCTCCAAGGTCACAAACTTTTCGTAAACATGAGCGGCGGGTTGAAAGCCGACGGCAACCCATTGGGAGCCAGAGGCGGCGCGGAGATATTTGAAATCGTTAATCAATTGAGGGGCGAAGCCGGCGAACGTCAAGCCAAAAGCGACCGAGAATTGAATTGTGGTTGCGTCCTAGAGCTCGAAGGTTTCGGAACCAAAGGTTACGTGTATATTCTGGGGAGGGACTGATTTTGAGCAGTGAACCGATAGAGAGAAGAGTCTCATACCTCGGCGACAGGTTAAGAGGAAACCGTTGCCTCATATGTGGAAAAGAATACTTCGAAATCAGAGATTATTGCGGCAGTTGCGGAAGAAAAAGCTACGGGAAAATGGTTGAAACCGACCTCTTCTACGATGAAGGCACGCTCGAAGTGTGCACGCTCGTTAACGAACCCACCAACAAGTTCACAAAACTCGGCAACTACATTTACGGCATAGTGTCCTTCCACGATGGAAGAATACGCGTTCCAGGGAGAATCACCGATCGCATGCCGAAGTGCAACGAGAACGTTGATTTTTCATCTCTTGAAGGAAGAAGCGTCGTACCGCGATTTAGAAGACGATACTCGGTCGAAAAAGGCGACGTCATCCCCACTATTTCACTCACCTTCACGTTCTCAGACGAATACTATCCACACCAAGAATACAAGTTCACAAAGCCAAAGAAAGAATACGATTCGCCCGGCATAGTCGGATATGGAGTCTACGCTTCAAAATTCAGAATCAAAGAAGGAAACATAGAACGGTCTGTTCCCTTCATAGACGAAGATTCCATCACAGCTGCCGTTGAAGCCGGAAAACTCGCACTTATCCACTCAGGAGTCCCAAGCTCACAAATCGGAAAAATCTACGTCGGCTCAGAATCAAACCCTTATGCCGTCAAGCCAATAGCTTCGAAGGCTGCACAAGTCCTAAGACTTGGGGAAGAAGAGGATGACATCCAAGGAGTCGACGCAATAGACACAGAGTTCGCCTGCAAAGCAGCTACAAGCATGTTCAAAGACGCGGTCTCACTCGTTGCATATCCCAAGTCAAACACAGATTACGCTATGGTCACAGGAACCGACAACTCGCAGGCCGCGCCGAGAGACTGCCCTGGAGGAGAACTAGATTTGTTCGTGGGATACGGTGCAGCGTCGTTCATATTCGGCAAACACGACGTCATCGCCGAGGTTGAAGGTTGGTACTCTTGCACTTCAGATACACCGGATTTTTGGAGAAGAGACGGTGAACCATACCCGAGCCACGGTGGAAGATTCACCGGAGACCCCGCCTATTTCAAACACGTGAGGAAATCATCAAAAAAGCTGATGGAAAAACTGAGCCTGAAGAACACCGACGTGGATTATTTCGTGGCACATCAACCCAACGTTCAATTTCCGATAAGGATCGCCAAAGAGCTCGGCTTCAAAGAAGACCAGTACCTGCCAATGCTTCAAGTGGCAAAGTTTGGTAACACGTACTCTGGCGCGTCGCCAGTCGGCCTAGCCGCCGTGTTAGACGTAGCGGATCCAAACGACCGAATACTAATGGCGAGCTATGGTTCAGGAGCAGGAAGCGATGCTTACTCCCTGATCGTCACAGGGCAGATACTTGAGAAGCGAGCAAACCAGAAACTCACGGTGAAATATCAAGCAGAAAACCCGTTCCTCGAGTACGTGGACTACACAACGTACAGACGATTGAAAACGGGGATGTAGAAAACAATTAATAACCCCCACACAATTTAACTGCGGAGTTTAATAGGTTGCAGATACCAAACATTCTCGAAGTCATCTACGCTCCTCGAAAAGCGTTCAAAAAAATCGCCGAACACCCGACGATAATAGCGCCCATTCTCGTAATACTTATCTATCTCGTGGCAAACGTGGGATACTTCTACATAAGCGCGTCCAAGGTGAGCCTCGAACAGACTGTGCCTGCAGGCCTTTTGGAAAGCGAATGGACACAAAACAGCACGCTGTGGACAAACCAGACAGGCGTTCAAATCTCGCAAAGCGATGACTTCGTCAACGGAACAGGGTACCTGGCTTCCCAATACTATGGCAACTCAAGTCTAGCCTTCTCCACGACCAACAATACCCAACTTTCGATGGAGATACTGAACACGGGCACTGTCAACTGCTCCAACCCGGATGGGTATAACAAGCTGTCTTTCAGATTGAAATTCACTGACCCCTCAACCAAACCCACTAACGTCTTAATCCGAATGTTTTCTGCAAATTCTTCAGACAACTTCTACAAGAGCGTGAACTCGGATTTTTCAGGTTCAACTGCCGGCACATGGAACAATGAAACAATCACTCTAGCATCTGAAGACTGGTCGTCGAGCAGCCAGAGTGCTGATTGGAGCAGCATCACAGGCTTAAGGCTGGAATTTACGTGGTCCGAAAGCTCGAACATAACGGTTCTTATCGACGGGCTGTTCTTCCACGGTCCATTCATATCATGGATGGACATTTACGGCACGAGTTATCTGCTGAACGTCGCATTATCCAGCGTGATGCAGTTTACGATAACATGGATCATTCTCAGCGGGTTGATCTATTTGCTGTCCAAGTTTCTGGGCGGAACTATGGTCTGGAGGATCGTGCTGATAGCGGTCGGAGGTGCTCTTATCACGATGGTCATGATGGCAATCTTGAATGCTGCAGGATCCTCCGCCCTGTCAAACTTGAAGTATCCATTCGAACTTACTGCTGGTTTCAAGGGAGAAGCGGCCGCTGACGCCGCATACAACAAGATATCAGACCAGATGTTCATTCCAGACATAGTCGGGCGATACGGGTGGATAGCAATTCAAATTTGGACAGCAATCCTCTGTTCGGTTGCGGTCCATGTTCTAGCGGCGTTCACCTGGACAAAAAGCGTTCTCGTCGGAGCCTTAGCCTACGTGATCAACCTAATAATAGGCACATTCTTGTTCGGAATATGAGCCAGCAAGAAAGGCAACCAAACTCAACCCTGTCGAAGCCTCACGCTATGAATAAATCCTGCAGCTAGCAAAATTTATATTGCCGAAGGACTTTTCTGCAAGTAATCAGTCTTGACGGAGACTCAAGTGTCAACCGCGGCACAATGAGTTTTTTCGTGAAAAGGCTGGTTCCGCGAATAGGACGAAAACACAAGATGCCACGAAGGCTACCAGACAAGACCAAGAACGCACCGAGAAAGCCAAGAAGGTTCGGAAGCAAAAGCAGGTATCGTCCAAGTGAACCGTTCTTGCAGACGACACCAGTCAAAGAGAATCAGGAGATAGAGGTTGTCATAGACGACATTGGAAGCAGGGGCGACGGAATAGCCAAAATTGAAGGTTATCTCATCTTCGTCCCGCGCTGCAAAATCGGAGAACGAATCACAGTCAGAATCACATCAGTAAGCGAAAAATTCGCTCTAGCGGAAAGAAAGACGTGAGTTGAGAACATGAGCGTAAAAATCAAAGAACTTCGAGATGGAATGAAACGCATAAACATAAAGGGCACTGTAACAGAGAAATCCGATCCGCGTGAAGTCACGTCAAGATTCAAGGACCAGACGTACCGCGTTTCCACAGCCATAATGAGCGACGAGACGGGTACCATCAAACTGACACTCTGGAACGACCAAATCGAAATGGTCAACGTCAACGATATCATCAGGATCGAAAACGGCTACATTACAAGCTTCAGAGGCGAAATCCAACTCAACGTTGGAAAATTCGGTACTCTCACTGTAGAGTGAGTTGTCGAAACCGCGACCGATTTCCACAATCTATTTTTTCTTGAAAAACAGCCAGTTCTTCCCGCCCTTCAGCCTCAAGAGAACGTACGTTCCATCGAGTTTCCGGCCATTTATCTCCACTATCAACTTCTCTTCCTTCCGATCTACCAGCGTGTAAGTTCCTTTGTCCCATATCTCCACTTTTCCTGCGCCGTATTCTCCTTGAGGAATGTTCCCTTCGAAAGTTGCGTATTCTAACGGGTGATCCTCAACCTGTACGGCCAGTCTTTTGATGCCTGAAGTGCTCGGAGGTTCTTTGGGAACAGCCCAACTTTTCAGCGTCCCATCCATTTCAAGGCGCAGGTCGTAGTGAAGATGCGAAGCATGGTGTTCCTGAACCACGTAGATGTTCCCAGTTTTGCCGGAACCTTCACTCTTAGGCTCACTGGTTTTTTCGAAATTTCTCTTGTGTTCATACTCCTTTAACCTCAAAGCATAATTTCCTCCAAAAGACCGCGTCTGAATCATGAAGTCTTCAATTCTTCGAAGAACCCAGTCAGATCTGCGTTTGGAACGCCAGCATCGTCACTGATTGATTGTCTCGCAGGCGGGTCGCTAAAGTAGAACGGTATCCTGTGCTGAATCCTTTCCAAGAAAGTCGGCTCGAACCCGTTGCTGTAGAAAACGCCTATTGGAATTCTGTCACCCCATTCTTCCGCCTTGCTCAGAGCCGCCATCCTCTTGCCGAAGTCTTCAGCCACATTGCCTACAACAGGGTCAAAACCTGTTTCCTCCAGCTTATAGAGCCTTGACTGCGGTTTGCCTGTCTTAGGGTCCACCCTGTCTTCTCCAGCATACCACTCCTTCGTGTTAATGTCGTTGTAAGTTGGGCAAGGCTGAAGAACATCTACGAATGCCAACCCCTTGTGTTTGATCGCCTGAACAACGATATCTTTCAGATGTCTGACGTCATAAGCGTAGGATCTTGCCGCAAACGTGTAGCCGGAAACGATTGCCAAGGCGATCGGGTTCACTGCCTGGTTTATGTTCGGTTTCGGAATGGCTTTCGTTTTCACGCCAAGTTTCAAAGTAGGGGATGCTTGCCCTTTCGTCAGACCGTAAACTCCGTTGTTGTGAATGATATAGGTAATGTCCAGGTTTCGTCTTCCAGTGTTGACGAAATGTCCTGCGCCTATACCGAGCCCGTCACCGTCTCCGCCGATCGCGATTACCTCGAGATCCGGGTTGGCAACTTTGATTCCTAAAGCAAAGGGCAAAGTCCTGCCGTGAAGCGTGTGAACGCCGTTCACCTTGATGTTGTGCGGTTCCTTGCCTGAACAACCTATGCCGGATACAAGTACTACTTGATGAGATTCCAACCCTAATTCGGCGAAAGCCATTTGCAGCGCCGTCATTATGCCAAAGTCCCCGCATCCGGGGCACCAGTCGGCGAACACGTCTGTCTTGAAGTCTGAAGGTTTAAGAACCATACGTTAACACCTGCCTTTCCTCAGCTTGGTTGAGCAGAATCTTTTTGAGAGCATCGTACACCTCGGTCGTGGACATCGGCCGCCCGTTGTACTTCAGCACACGAAAGTTCGCCGCGATTCCCGTTTCCTCCTTCACTATTTCTGCGAGCTGTCCAGAATAGTTGTTCTCGACTGTGATTACTCTTTGAGCAGGTTTCAGAAGGCCTGCCACCTGTTCCGTGGGAAGTGGGTGAATCATGCGAATTTGGAGGAACCCAACGGCGAAGCCTTCACCGTTCAATCTATTGATTGCCTCGATGATGGCGCCTTTCGGTGAACCCCAACTGATGATCATGTTCTTTGAGTTCTGGCTGCCGAAGACATTTAGTTTCTCTCCAACGGGTATTTCTTTGTCAGCCGTTTCCAGCTTCTTCATCCTTTTTTCCATCATCATGTTTCTGTTCTGAGGCTCTTCGCTGATATGTCCCTCTTCATTGTGTTCATCGCCAGTGTACCATTGAACGCCGTTTTTCGTGCCCAAGAAGACTCTCGGAGAAACCCCGTTTTCTGTGAAACGGAAACGTCGATACTCTTGACCCTGAAGGTCACTTTCTCTGAGAATCGCACCTCGCTCGATCTTAAATTGCCCGTTGTCGAAAACCCCGTAGGTCTGGGAACTGTTGGCCAATGCTTTGTCAATGAAATGAATCACAGGCATCTGGTACTTTTCCGCGTAGTTAAATGCCAAAGCCGCGTCGTAGAAACATTCTCTGATGTCGCCAGATGCAAACACTATCCTCGGAAAGTCTCCATGGCCAGCGTGAACGGCAAACTGTAGATCCGACTGTCCAAAACGCGTGGGCAGACCGGTAGCAGGAGCTCCACGCTGATAATACGTGATCACAAGCGGTACTTCACAGTTGCCCGCCCAGCTCAGACCTTCAACCATCAAAGAGAAACCTGGGCCAGACGTCGAGGTGGCCGCTCGAGCTCCCGCCAACGCAGCTCCAGAAGCAGAGTTCACGGCTGCTATTTCATCCTCAGTCTGAATGACAACTATCGACGCCTCACCGTCTTTCTTCTTGAAAATCTCATGTGCCTCTAAATATTCGCTTTCGTCCGCAGCAGGCGTGATCGGATAGTAAGTCTGGATTCTGCATCCGCCAAGAACTTTGCCCAACGCCACTGCCTGATTTCCTGAAATGAAAATTCTTTCCTCCTCTACGTTGCGCCTTTCAAGGTTGTGCGGAAAATTGTTCTTGAAAGACTGTTGCGCGTAATCGTAAGCTTCGTTGAGCGCAACGATGTTCATGGCAGCGACTTTGGGCTTGTCGGCAAAAACCGCCTCGATGGCCTTTTCAACCAGTTCTTTCTCATAATGCAGAAGGGAAAAAGAGACGCCTACAGTCAGAATGTTCGTCATTCGTGTTACGCTGCTGATTTTTTCGATTTTCAGCTTTGTCGCGACTTGCTTCAGCAAATCCATGTACGGGATGAGAAACATGCGGACTCCCCTCTTCTGAGCCGCGTCAAGAGAATCGGTCAACGTTTCTCCGATGGCTTTTTGGCTCATTTCTTTTCGAAGCTGGTCCTTGTACTCGTATGGGAGTGTGGGAATGTTGAAAACATTCGTGTTAATCTGGTCCCTGTCAACGATCACTCCGCCGTCATTAGTCACTTCGTCCAAGTGCCTTACAACTGTCTCAGCGTCGAATGCGGCAAGCAAATGCACATCATTCACGTTAGCCTGGACTTCAAGGTCTGAGACGCGCATGTGGAAGTAACTGTGAAGCCCTTTGATGTTGGAATGATACTCTCTCTTGCCATAAACGTACAGGCCACCATAACCGCAGGCTCTGCCGAAAATGTTAGCTGCAGAATCAACTCCTGCCCCTTGAGGCCCACCTGCCATCCAATTCACTTCTTTCATCAAACTCCTCCAAACCGAAATTTCCAAACTGAAACGAAACCGTGTCTCACAGTCAACCACCCGTCGACTTGTCGTTCCCTATGCAGCAATGGCAATCAGAGGATTCACCACAGTAAGGGCAAACGCACTTGCAGTCGTCAATTGGATAACCGCAATTCTGACAAATCGGCACGTCTTCTTTTCGTTTCATGACAATCATCCAACCTCTTCTATGGGAGAACCTGTGAAATTAAGCTTTTTCAAAATGTGATAATCGCTGAAGCAAATTACATTTGACTAAAAAAGGGGAGAGAAAGCACGCAAAAAAATCTTATATCTAAGTAATTGTTTCTTTCTGAGTAGAAGTTGTGATTATTCATGGCTGTCAAAACAACAAC
>Ga0315291_10002904_pt1 | contig 22258 bp, 29 predicted proteins | sample YL17G12_20_MG_FD_203070 | JGI IMG/M metagenome (GOLD analysis project Ga0315291, IMG submission 203070) | Sediment microbial communities from Yellowstone Lake, YNP, Wyoming, USA - YL17G12_20 | ecosystem: Environmental > Aquatic > Freshwater > Lake > Sediment | place: USA: Wyoming | collected... | reverse complement strand
GGAGAAGAACTCGGACTTGCAGAGATACTTGCCGAGGGCGACCCGGATATGCTAGTAGAAGGGCTACCAGATACGCTGGCAGACGGAGACGCGGAAATGGAAGCTGATGGAGAAGTATCTGTAAAGTCAATTTCAAGATAAGGACAATTCGCAGTCGTTGCATTTTCAGAACTTGCTAGTGTGAGGTAATTTCCAGTAGATGTTTCTCCCCAAGACAACAGAAATCCAAGTCTACATCCAGAATTCTTTACCTGCGTGCTGACTACTGCTCTACCGGTTGCGCTTAAGGTGATTGTAAATGCACCAGTAGCCGAAATATCCACATAACCTATAACTACATTACCGCAATCATCCCCTGCATTGTAATGGGATGAACTGGTTCCATCCAAACTCTGACTTATATCCCCACAACCAGCGGTCCCCCATGAGACCGTGTTATACTTAGTGTAAGTCCACGATGGTTCATTCGTATAGGCAGTTGCTGCATTTTTTGTACCTTCCGAAACATCTCCATGACCAGATGCAAATTGTCCGATAATTCCGTATAATTTCAATACCGGAAGGACAGACAGTCTAGCCGCAGTTCCAGTTAGAGCCCCATATCCTTTAATCCGTACCGCAGTAATTTCCGCAAGTGGGTAGGCATCGTTGAATGCTTCTAAGTCAAATGCCAAAAGAATACGACGATTTTTATTTGCTGTAACACTCCCAGCATAAAGAAGTGTTGATGTACCATAATTATAGTTGACATAGACCTCATTTATGTCAGTATCTTGCGTCCCAGCATAATTTACAGTACCGGCTCCAGTAACATCACCAAATCGAACAGTACCGCCCATTAAGATCAATCCTTAAGAGAGTTTTACCGATACCCTCACATCGAGCATCGTTGCGTTTGTGTTTTGGTAGACGACGCCCAAGGATCGAGTCGCCGTCACGTCAGAGACGGTAGGATTCAGTAAAAATTTGCCATGTACTTGTGCCTCAACTCCTGCGCCGATCTCGAAATAGTAATGTCCGCCGATCTGGCGAAAGTGCATATTGCCCAAATTTCCCGTCAAGACTTGATCTATCGAGTCATCCGTGAGAATCAGCGTGGAATGAGCCCCCACCTGACTCGTCAGCCGGTCGATTTCGTCCAGATTGATGATTTTCTCCCAGTTCATCCCGTCTGGGCTCTGTTCCCAGTACCCTCCCACGTTGTTGTACCTGATTCCGCTGCGTAGCACGGATTCGGGGATGTCCACGTTGAGAGCGTCAAAGCGAGCATTCAGGAGTTTCCGGCCTCGGAAGTCCGGATTCCCGGTTCTGCCTTCCACGAGATCCATTCGGCGTTTGAGATCTCGAAGGTCCGATTCCATTTTCTTGAGGTCTGAGCTCTGGTTCATGCGAGCGCCGCCTCGATCGTCAATTCATCCACCGTCCCGGTCCCGGCCAGTTCAACCTGGGTCGCCCTTCCCCGAGTCCTGGCCGGGTATTTGAGCTCCTTCCCTGAATCCCCGATCCAATCGAGGACCTTCGATCCGACGGCCGCGCCATCCACGTAGAGGTTGACCGTCACATCCCCTGAACCGATCACCCGGACCTTCCCGAACTCTTTCCTGCGATCGACGGAAGGGGCTTCCGCAAAGAAAGGGAGATCCCCACTTCGCCATTTCCAGGTCAGAAGATCCGAGGGCATGAAATAGGGCAGGCTGAAGGGCTTATAGATCCCATCCGTCATGGAGACGAAGAGCTCCCCAGTCTCCTCGTCGACCCAGGACCCGGAAAAGACATCAGAAAGAGTGATCCAATTCCTTTTCCCTGCCCTGGAATCGCACACCAGGACCCCACCTGGATGGAAGAGGTACAATCTATCGTCCGACCTCGCCATGTGCGCCTGAGCCCCCGCCACATTCGCCTGGAACCATTCTTTCGCGAACTCCGCGTCCGAGAACATCGAGACTCCCAGGCCGTCGAACAGGGCTATTCCCTCATCGCAGAGGTAAAATAAGCCGGAATCGGTCTCTACCCTGGCCCTTTTGCCCATGGCGGGCTTCATATTCTTCCCTCGGTCTTGGGCAAGAAGCTCCGGTTCTGTCCCGAAGACGCGGTAAGGGCCGGCTTTGGTCAAGGCCACGAGCTCATCACCGATCGGGAGGACCGCGTAGATTTCATAGGGAAGGCGCTGGTTGAAGACATCGAGGTCCCATCCATCCGGCATCACGGACTCGCTCGTGGAGAGCAGATCCTTGTTCCAGCCCAGCAACATCCCCCGATAGATCTTCGGACAGATCCCCTCGAAGTCCGGAGGCTTTTGGAGCAGGATCGTGTTGCTCTGGTTTGATTTGTAAAAAGTCGTGGGGCCCTCCCCGAGTTGATCGTCAGCGAAGTTGTGATCGTAGATGGTAGTTCCTGCGTCCACCTCAGCGACAAAGAGCCACTCTCCCGTATTGCTGGACATGCAATAGATCCACCAGTGGGTGACATACGGATCGGAGATCGCGCCCCGGGTGATTCGTACCTCTTGGGCTGAAGGAGTGACTTCCACGGAAAGAGCAGACGGCCCGGATAGGTCTTGGTACCCGCCCACTACGCGCTTATGGACCACGAAATATTGATAGGTTCCCGTCAGCACGCCGGGGTTCTCATAGATGATGTAAGTTTCCCCGACCGCCATGATGTCGTCAGCCAGCGTTAGCTGTGTGTCCGTTTCAACAACGGTTACCGTGCTGTATGTCGAATCTGTCGTGTTTTTGACGATCATTCCCACCGTGACGGTGGTGAGGAAATCCTGGCCGGCCTCTTCGAGCTCGTATGCGGCCGCTGCGGTTGTCGTCCCACTGTCAACTTCAGCTCCGATCGCTCCATCTTCTGCGGTGTATAGGGCGACCGTAGGCTGCGGAGGGAGGTCTTGTCCGAGGTCGGTTTCAATTGCGCCGATCCGGCGCTTTGCAGTCGTTCCGGTGAGAGAGAAAAGGATGTTGATCCCGTTGTAGATCCAGGTAGAGAACCACTTCCCGGTCCCGAAGTACCATACGCCTTGCCAACGGATGAAATCCTGGGCTCCGGCCCCCAGGAGCGTGATGCGCAGGTGTTTGGCCAGGGGCCGGATCTTCCCCGTGGATAGATCCAGGTTTTCGGCAATCTTGGCATAACCAGCCGATAGGTTGTCCCCGAAAAGGGGCGCGATACCTCGAAACTCGGTAATCGCCTGTTTCACCTTTCACCCCGGCCTGACCCCGTACCTGAACATCTCGATGGTCTTTTCGGATCCTGCCCGAGACTTCCTGTCTTCCCACCGGGTCAGGTTGTCGCTCATCTTCTGCCGGTCCTCTGCGTCGGAATTCCCGTAGCGTTCGAGGAGAAAGAAAGCTGCTCCCAGGGGAAGATCCCGGTGGTAATGCTCGGGAATGTCAGTGTCGATCCCGTCCGAATCGGTTGCGAGCCTTGGATACCGGATGTAGTCGATCCGGAGATTGCCAGTCGTTGGGATAAGATCCCGGATGATGTGGCCGTCTCCGATCACCTCGAAGGCCACGCCCTCGATCGTGCGGAGTCCTCCAGTGCTTCCCGGGCTGAACGGCATGGATTCGCCCGTTGCCGCGTCATGGATGGCCCGAAGAAGTCCGGTGACGGCATCTCTCGTGAAGGTCGAGCCGTCCTGATGCGGGATGTAGTAGACCCAGATCTTCCCAGGAGGAAGAAGGTCCCGGAAATACTGGAAGGGGTCACCCTGGGTTGAGTAGGTACCCCCGGCAGAATCCCATGTGGAATGCGGCCATGGAAAGCACACCCAGCCGTCGAGATCCGAGAACCAGACCCTCTTGCAACGGAACATGTCCGCGGGCATGTCGTAGATGCAGACATTCTCCCGGAGCGGGATCCACATGTGGGCGTTGAGCAGCTCCGTATCCCCCGCGAAATCGAGAAGGGCGTCCACCAGGCATTCATCCACCTGGGCGGGCGTGAATCGCTCTCCGGCCGAGGTATCCCTCGCAAGGGCTCGTGCCCTGGCTCGGAGCTGCTCTAGGGTCAGAACGTAATCACCCACTCAGGTGCTCCTTCTTAGCTACCGTCACCTTTTCAGCAAGCCTTGGGCGAGGCCTCCCGAGAACTTCATTCCACCAGCGATCGACCTCTTCCTCGGTCGCCTGCCGGATGAGTTCATAAGGGATGCGGAACCGGAGCTCACCGACCATTCTCGGCTTTCCTTCCTCCGCATCTTGCAGCTCCCAATGCGGATACTGCGTGTTGTCGAATACATGGAGAACGCAGAAAGGCAGACAGACAACCTCTCCACGCCGGATGTCCCACCGCTGACCGTTGATGATCGGGGTCACGTCCAGTGGTTCGTACTTCGACGCCCTGGGCGGGATCCTGACGAAGTACCATCCATCGGGATCCAGATCCGCAGATTTCTTGGATTCCTTCCCTTCTGTCCTCTTGAAGACGTCGGTGAACGCCTCCTTGCCGGCGATCCGCGCCATGTCCTCGCTCTGGATCGGAGCTTGGGCTTGCTTGGTTCCTAGAGCCATATCCAACCCTCTCTGTTTCGTGGTGATCTTCCTATAGACGGCCTGGTTTGGGATCGCTCCCTCCCCAGGCCGTCCAGGTCAGTTGTTCCTCAAACTCAAGCGCCGTCAGACCCGGCCACAAGGTGCCCGGCCATCAAGGCGATGAAGTGCAGAACTCCGGCCGCAGGATTCAGATGTGAATTTGTGCCAACGGTGAATCCCGGAGGTGTGATCCGCTTCTCTCCGTGCCATGGCTTCGGGGCCAGAACATCGAACACACAACCGCCGTTTCCGGACTGGTAGATCGTTGTGGCGTCCGCTCCGGCCGTGGTTTCCCACCGGTTATCCGTCACGCCGTCGTAAACAAGGACGGTCCCTCCGGCATAAGGCGCGATGCCGGTTGCCGAGGTGAGCAGAACCCCCACCAGGTTGGCTATCGTCTCGATCATGATCCCGCCCTCCGGAGCTGCGGAGAGCACCGTCAGAGAACGCATCCAAAAGACGATAGGAGCGTTCGTAGCGTCCGTGACCTCGAACAAAATCAGAGCGGTCGGGATATCCCCCAGGCAGACATTGACCGCCGTACCGGTGTTGGTGATGATTTTTCCCGGGATGACAAAATTTCCTCTCATGGTTCTATCTCCTCATGTCCAAAAAGGTGTAAGTGCGTTAGGGTTAGGTCGGAACGCTGGTGCAAGCCGTCTCGATCCGGGTCATCCACGAATCATTCAAGATGCAGACGGTTTGCATGGTCTTCCAAGCCGCAGAACCGCGCTGTCCGAGGGGATCCCCGCCCCTGGGTACGTTCGGATTCAGAACCATGACTTTGAGCGAGTTCTTTCCGGCCAGGGGAATGATCGCGTAGGCGTCCCGAGCGAAGATGAGAACCGGGTACACGTCGGCGATCCCTCCGGTCTCCAGCACATTCGTTCCGCCTGCAGCGCCGCCACCCGTCCAGTACGGCATTTGGGTTGTCGTCACGAACCGCACCTTATCAACGGCGCCGATCTCACCTTCGATCGCTCCGCCGCGTGGGTAGTCTTTGGCATTGATGAAACCGCTCATGCTCCTGATGTCGTGTTCCAGGTCCACGTGGGTCACGGCCCAGTACCCGGCCTCGACAGCCGCAGTCCCGAAGTCGGGGCTCGGTGAGATCAAGCGGGTGATGAACTTGGAGAGGTTCCTGGCAAGGGTTCTCTGCGCAATCCGGATGTCCCCCCGGTCGATGACCGTATTGACGGACGTTCGGAGGGCTCCGTTTGCGTACTGCACGGATGTCCCAGCGACCAGGTAGTCGAACCGAATCGAGTCGATGGTCTCCGCCGCCTGCTCCCCGAGTCGCTCCGAGGCGATGTTCAGGATGGGGTCATCGTGCAGGTCCTCGATCTTGTCCGAGATCTGCACCCAGGCTCCGTATTGCAGGAGCGTAGCCACCACGTCTTCCTTGGTGAGTTGCGTCGCGTCCGGAGTCACTCCTTCGGCCATGGGCACCTTGGCTCCCGTAATTGGCAGCTTTGTGTATCTCCGGAGTACGATGTTTTCGCTTTCGTTTTTAGGCATCGTGATAATCTGTCCGAACTTGTCCGAAACCAGGAGCGGCTTACCGACAAGCAGCATTTTCTTGCAAATCCACCCGGCAGTCCGAGGCTTGATGTCTCCGTACTCGGTCGTGCCCACCGTCCCGGCTACGTTACCGAGAATGGCGCAGACAAGGGTCGCCCACAGAACAAAAGTCCTTCGGATTCTTTGATTCATCATCTCGTTACTCCTCCATGGTCCGGCCGAGAGAGATCAAGCCTCTGCCCAACCGGCCCCGTAATCGTTCATGTCTTTTTCGTCCGCTGGTTTACCGCCTGAAGCTTTTCCGCCTCTCAGACTCCCACGAGCTTGTTCCTCCCTGAGCTTCTGCTTACCGGAGAGGTCCAGATCGTGAGAGTCCTTGGCCTTTCTTGTTTTGTGGTCTACATAGGCATCCAAGACCGAGATGCCGTCCACCGGGTCCTGAGAGAGGGCCTTCCGCTGGATCTCTTGAGACTGTTCCTTCACCCACGGGATGAACTCGGGTTCCTTCGCCAGCTCCTCGAAGTTGGCGTGCTTCCGGATGACCCCATTCTGAAACCGAAGGCGTGCAAGTTCCTGCTCGGCTTCGGGCATGGGCGTGGCCCCCTCTCGGGGACGGCCCGTGTCCGCTCCGCCGTTTGCAGGCTTCAGCTTGCGAACGAGCTTCCGAAGGATGTTGGTTTGCCTTGGATCTTCCGTGAGGAGTTCCCGTTCCTCTTCGTCGAGGTCGAGGTCCTCAAGGGGATCCCGGTTGGCCGCTTCCTTCTCCAGGAGCTTCCTGTTTTCAGCCTCTATGGCTGCCAGACGCCTCTCCAGGTCGCTGTTCTTTGACGTCGCACGATCGACCAGGCCCCGGAGGTCCTCGTAGCGCTTCTTGTATGGCTCATCCTCCATGGTGGTTGCTGCGCCCTGGCCCGCTGTAGCTCCTTCGCCACCCTGGGCGATTTGGCCTGTCTGAGACGCTACGGTCGCGTCTGCGCCCTCTTTCTTCGCAGGGGTGTCCTCTTGCCCTTCCAAGGCTCCCTTGGCCTCCTGAGAGCCCATCCCGTCTCCGGGTTTGGCCTCTACAGGTTTCTCACCCGAAGGGGTCCCCTTGTCCCCGGTTCCGGCTTCTTTTGCGGGTGCCGGGGCATTGAACTCCCAGGCCGCATCGAAGTCGTCTTCAGGGGTTTCGTTCGGGTCCTTGGATTTCACGATCTCGCCCTGGGATCCTGCTGCTTTGCCCATTCTCTCTCACTCCCCTATTCAAGCCCTCCTGATGTGCCGGCGCCAGCGGTACCAGAGAGGCCAGGTTTCCCCGGGTGCCCTCCCCGCATGCGCCAGGATCGGATGAGGCTATTTGCCTCTGCCTCTTTTCTTGCCCTTCTTCTTTCCACCGCACGGCATCGGTTGCCCCTCCTGCGCAAATGTGTTTCACGTGGCACCCTTCGCCGCATGCCTGATTAAGCCTTCAGCTTCCTGTGGCAGTTCCAGGAACTCACGGATCTCTCTGCATCGGCCCGCAAGAATTGCGTAATCCCCGAGGTCGGGGTCCATTTCGTCCATCTGTTTGTGCAGATCATCAAGTCTCTGTGCGTATACCATGACCAATGCCGCCCACGCCTGAGTCCCGATGAATCCCTGGATCTGTTGAGCATCTTTCACGTCACGCAGCACGGTTCATCCCCGTAGGTCTTGAAGGTTTCGGGCTTGCCTTGAGACTCGCTGCCTGGATGCTCGCTTGCTGCATCTCCATCATCTTGGCGTTGAATTCCTCTTCAGAGGCCACGCGCAGGTCAGGATCTTCGTCCAAGGTCTTCACCAGGTCCTTGACCAGGGGCAGGATCTTGATCGCTGCCCCCATCACCTGCGAATCAAGAGCGAGCTGCAGGAGAAACCGGATCCGCTCGCCCTTGACTGTCTTGTCCTGAAAGCTGGAGTACCCCGTTGCCTGGCACTGGCAATCCCCCTTGTACTGGTCCGGGACCGTCGGATCGCTCATGTTCCAGTGGTAGAACTCGGTCACGATCGGCTCAATCAGATCGTCATCAATGTTCCGCAGGGGTTCGGTCATCTGTTTGTGGGATCCCTCCCATAGCTTCGAGAGGCCGAAGGCGGTCTTCGGCTGCGACTGCTCGCTCTGCCCGGAAAGCAGATTCGGAATGGATTGCTCGGAGGCGTACCGCTCGAAGAGTTCGATCATGGGGAGGAGCGATGCCCCGATGTTCGGGAAGACGATCGCCTTTAGGGCTTTTGCGACATCCGCCCCTTTCTTCATCATCTTCATCTCGCCTGGAGCGAACTTGTTCGTGGTCCCGGGCATGAAAGCTTCCGGATCCATCGCACCCATGACGTTTGCGGAAACCGCCATGTTGTCGATGAAGCCCCGGACCGAGCTGTTGAGCATGGCCTGCGCGTCCCGCATCCGCTTCGGCACGCCCCAACCGAAGATCCGGTTCGGTACGATATCGTAGCGGCCCAGCAGGAAGGGCCTCTGCCCGTCCAGGTAGTTTGGCGCCACCTTGATCAGGTGCCCGTTGGCGACCACGAGCACCACCTCGAGCTCTTCGTAATCGTCGAGCTGCTCCGGATCGAACTTCCGGTATTCGTTCACGATGATGTCGAAGTCTCCGCCTCCTTCCTCGATCTCTCTCCTGGTCACGAGACCCCAGTACTCCTTCACCTCGATCGGCCGCCTGCGGGTCACATCGTCCTTTGTCGGGCCTTCGTCGGTGGTGGTAGATATCCGCCCATCCTTCGTGAGTTCTTCGAGGACCCGCTTGATCTCCTCCGGGATAAACCCACGGGAAGATTTCGTGTACCGAAGGAATTCTCCGGCGCTGAAGAGCTGCTTGTGAACGCATCCCTCGCCCTCCTGGGGACTCGTTGCGTCGGCATCACAGAAGAAGCTGAACAAATCGATGTGCCGGAAGGCGAGCCGGTGGCCCTGGGTTACCTTGCGGTTGAAGCTGTAGTAGGGCTGTCCATCGATCGCCCCCTGAAGCTCGGTCATGTAACGCCGTCTCTTGTAAGGCACGAGAATCGGGCATTTGATCACGACATTGCCATAGACCACGAGTTCTAGGATTGCGGATTTCAGCTCCCGGTCGGCCCGCATCTCGACGAGCTGGTCCTCGATGAGTCGGCGCATGTTCCGGCTGCGCCACGCCATTTCATCAGGCTTGATCTGGTAACTGCCCGGCATCTGGTCGGGCTCCGGGGTAGGCTGCACATCGAACGGGAATTTCTGGCCCAGGGCATCGTTCAAGGTGGCGACGATCGTTCTCACCTTGAGATCGGTGATCCCCACGAAGATGTTCGAGCGCCAGTCCACGCCCTCCATGGCCTTCCACTTCTCGGAGTAGACCCGCTGCCAGGAGTCGTAATCCAGACGCCACTCGCTTTCCCAGGAAGACCGATCGGATGAATATCGCTCCAGCCGGCCATCAACGAGCGAGGCGAGGCCGTTGCGCTCCTGCTTGGATGTGGTGGTCTGGCCAGGGTAAACCATTCCCATGGATTCTCACCCTTCCTCGAATCCAGCATCGAAATCGTCTTCGTTGACAATCGCAACCTTCGTGAGTTGGAGGTCAACGCTGTGGCTCTTCTTCTTATCGCCTTGGTGCTCACTCACGCGAACCCCGGTCACCGTTACCTCGGCAATCAGTTTTAGAGTCGCGCCAGCCTCCACGTCCTGCAGCTCCTCGATCTTTTCCACTTCCTCGGTGTCGAAGTGCAGTTCGAGCCCGTATGGATACCGGTTCTGGTCCCCCGGAACGCCCATCGAGTCCTTCGTCTCTTTCTCCGAGAGCTTCGGCCGTTTGAGATCAATGAGCTTCATGGGTTGATCCCTCGGTAGAGGTGAAGAATGTACTGGCCCGCGTAAAGCATGGCTCCCGCAATGAGCCCACAGATCGCCAGGTAGACCCAGAAGAGCAGGGCGTTGCCACGGTTGGCCTTGATCTCGATTTGGCTTCGTGGCCTGATCTTGATGGTCGCTGGATTCGCCCTGATGGGTTTGCCTCGGTTATTGCTCATTCTGGCATCCTGTGCGGAGGCGTGAATTTGATAGGGCCTGGGAACTCATGCCCGTTTACGGCCACGGCCAGCTCAGGGTGCTCGTGCTCCTGGTGAACCCATTCCCTCAAGAAGTTGACCTGGCCGGCGGTTGGTGTTCCAACCACTTCGGATTCACAGCGTTTCGCGAATTCCTGGTTGAAGGCGGCGGCCTTGAGCTGTGGATCCGGTTTGAATCCGAACTTTTCGGTAAGTCCCTCCGCCCAACCCTCCACCCATGCGTACACCTCCCGAGCAATCAGCATGGCCAACTGCTCCGCGAGATTTCCGAGGATCTTCATCAACCAGCCGGGGATCTGCATGGTCCGTTCCTCTTACTGGTAGGCGACGAGAGCCATTCCGGCCTTGGTGCTCTGGTCCGTGATCTGGACAATCACATCAGTGCTTGCCTGGTAATTCGGGAACCAGTCCGTATTTTCCGCGAGCGCCGCCATATCATGAGCCTGAGTACCGGCATCGGCCTTTACCCAAGTCAGAACCCTGAGCACTCCACCCGTGATGAGATTCTGGCCCAGGGCGAGCTCGTCCGCGGCGTCCCATTTCCACATACCGTCCAGGTAGATGTTGAAAGCCCCAAGCCCGGTAGCTCCCGCAGAAGAAAGCAGCACGGCCACCGCAGTGATCTGATCTCCGGTACCTGCCGCAAGGGAAGTGATATCGATCTCAACCCAGGTCCAGACATTCGGGGATACAGCCGGGAAATTGAAGGTCCTGGCGCCGCCGTTATCCGTCAACACCAAGGTCAGCCAAGCCGCTGTGAGATTCGTATCCGAGTAGATCCAAAAGCCGATCGATTCATCTGCTTCCAAGTTGTCTGACGTGATGGTGTTGCTGGCGCCGTCGCCCGTCGCAGCAGTAGCGGCAAAGGCTGCCTTGTACGACGTGGTGCCGATCCGATAGATCGTGGTGCTCGCGCTCTCCACAACGTCAGCATCCACTGGCGCCCATTCCCCAGTCGGAGTGTCGTCAATGTAGGAGGTCGTCTCCGTGGTGCCGTTGGTCATCGTCCCGAACGGAACGAGATCGACCTTCAGAAGCCCCTGGAATTCGCTCCTCGCTCCAGCGTTCCCTCCTGTTGCATCGGAGGCCAGCGTGGGATCCCCGGTGAGCGCAATGTTGGGAAAGCTCACTCCAGATCCGAAGATCGGCGCCACCCGGAAGGTCCAAATGTCGGTGATTTCTTGCGGCCCGTGGATCGGGAAGGCCATCAGTAGGCCGGCGCAGGCAACGAGTACCATCGCGAGAACGGTCTTTTTCATCGGTCGATTCCTCCGTGGGTTACAAAAGGTTGGTACGATCCGCAATCAGGGCAAAGAATGCCGTCGGACGAGACGAGAAAGACGTGGCATCCGCACGCGCAGGTCCAGAAGAGAGGAGCGGGCTTGACGTACTTTTGTTCCGTGCTTTTTGGGCAAGGAGCGGGAACTCCCTGCTCCATGTAGTCGCGCAGATCGATGATGGTTGCAGAAGGCATGGTCAGTACCCAGCAAACGGGTCGAGAGGTTTGAACTCTTGCATCTCCTTGAATCTGGCTATCTCCGGAACCGTGTAGGTTCTCCACGGCCGGCTCATACAGGCGTATCGGAGTTCGTCCGCCGCGTGCTCTTCCTGGTCGGTGTCGATATCCTCCGGGTGCGTCTCATCGTAGGTGAGCACCGGCAGGGTACGGATCAGATGCACGCAATTCTCGAAGATGACCAGCCCAGGCCGTTCGGAGGCTGCGGGCCTGCCGGGTAGGGGTTCACTCCATCGAAGGCGCGCCATGACTTCCTGCCATCCATTCAACCGGTCGTTGTCCGCGCGGATCCAGGAGACTCCCTCTTCGGCCATCTTCTCGGCGACTGACGGTCCGTCCTGCTTGTTCCACACAGACGGATCGGCCGGACCAGCATCCACCTGGCCCTCGTCGAAGGCGCCTTTCTCCCTGGCCAGGATCTCCCGCGCCAAGGTCCGGGAATCCCACTTGAGCCCTACGTTGGGCTTTCCGCCCCACCCGTACAGTTCCCGATACCTGAACAGGCGCCCTTCGGTATCGACTGCGTACCAGCCGACCGAGAACGGCCGACTCGATCCCCAATCCAGGGCCCGGAACTTGCGCCAAGCCTTCGGGATCCGGAAGGGTTTCATGACATGGGCAGCCGGGTTCCAGATCTCCCCGAATACAGATCCGGCCACTACATCCCATCGCCCCTCCCGGTACATCTTGTAGAGGTGCGGAGGTAGCAGCTTCATGCGCGCTTCATAGGCTGGATCTCTCATCGTGCCTTGCGGGTTGTCTTCGAGGCGTGCGGGCACAAAGACACGGGTGAGTCCAGTCTCGGGATCCCGGTAGATGCGCAAGGGAGCCGCGACGTCGATGAAGCGTTGTTTCACGTGGAGATGGGCAGGCCCGCCCGGGTTTCCCGTGGCCCTAACTCGGCACGGGGCTCCCGCCGGCGAGCGGATCATGGACATGAATTCCAGGTAGAGCTCCAGATCATTCCAGCGCGGCAGCTCATCCCAACCGGCAAACGAATACGAATGGCCGTGGTAGTGGTGAATGTCCTTGATCTGATCGATGAACCGGAGCTTGAGCCGTGCTCCGCTGGGAAAGTACCAGGTCTTTGAGGTCGCGCCGTACTTCGCACCAGGGAATGCGTAGGGGTAGAGCTCCAGGCTGCGGGCGATGATCTCTTCGAGCTCGTTGTAGGTCCGCCGAAAGATGATGCCCTTCCAGGCTCGGCCCCAGGTGTTCACGTCCTGCGCGAAATCTGCGAGCAGGAAATCGGTCTTCCCGCCGTACTTGGCGCCGCCGTAGAAGAGCTCGAACGCAGGGCAGGACAAGGCGTGCGCCTGCCGGAGCTGGGCCTTCCAGACGATGTTTTCAGGCGTCTGGATGTGTCTTGCCGTTTCCGCCATCGTTCCCCTTGCCGTTGCCATCGGAGTTTCCGGTCTGGATTGCTCTTTCCCATTCGTCAACATCGGTCAGCTTGCTCGGCCCGACGAAATAGCCCGCCGCAAACGGCTGTCCATCGACTCCCGTGATCTCCTGCCGCTCGATGTACCCGCGATCCTTGCCCAAGGTTTTGAGCGTGAAGCACACGGCCCAGCCCTTGCCACGCTTGACCGACTTGAGGAGCCCTGTCTCAGCCTCATCGATGAGAGATTCTCGGGCCTGGCGCTGGATGGATTGGAGTAACCTCGACTTCTGCACTCGTTTGCAAATGGCGCTACGATCAACACGCAACCTTCTGCCGGCCCCAGCCTGACTGCCTCCAGTGGCCTTTAGGGCCGAGGCAATCAGCTCTGTGGTGAGGGCTGCCTTTTTTGTCGTTGCCATCGTTTCTCTTGCCCCACAAACGACTCGGGGCCTGCTCCAGAGATTTCTCCCCTAGAAACAGGCCCCTTTGCGCAAAGGAGGACTCGGTCACCCTCAGAACAGCACTTTGAAATCCATCCTGTCAAGAAAAAACGACATCAACCAAGCCTATTTGTCACGCATTGTGCGTCAACATCATGATTTTGTTGAGCAATCTGGATCTCAACTATTTTGCATCACAACATCCAGATTCTGATCCGGATTCCCGGCGCCGATCCGTAGACCTTGCGCGAGTTCTTCACGCAGATCCGGGAATCGTTGGTGTAGATCACGCCTTCGAGCGCATCCTCGATCCCCTTCTCGTAGTTCGATAGATCGGGACGGCTGGCCTTGTAGACCTCGCCCTTTTTTGCGCTTTTTGGCTTCTGGCAGACGATCGTGAGAGCCATGGCAAGGGGCACATCCCAGAGCGGATCCTGTGCGTAGGCCTGCGCAATCGCCCGGATCCCGGCTTTCCAGTCCCGGCTCTTGGGTGGATCCGCGATCCCGTAGAAGCCTCCACGCTTCACGATCCGCCCCCGTCCCTGGGCCACCGGATCGGCCGCGATGAAGAACTCGATCACGTCCTCAGCTCTCTCTTCCATACGAACTTTCCTCCGCTGCGGTTTTTCTCCCTCCTCGCAACCCCCAAGGCATAGATCCGAACTTGGATTGATCCACCAAGCTCCAAAGGTCTACCCTGCGGATCGGCAATTGCTGCCCCAACCTCATAGCCTCCTGGCATTCTGCATCCGTGATCGGTTCTTTCCTCGGGCCTGGCCTCAGCTTGGGTTCTCCGGGCAATCTCTTTCGGTGCACTCGCTTCCCATGCTTGGCGTAGTAGATCTGGCAATACTGCTTGTTCCGGAGCCGAGCACACGTCACACATATCGCATGGCAGCCGTTCCGTCGTTTCGTCCCGATCCATGCGCCGCACTTGGTACAAAGGACCACCGGGATTCGGCCTTGCATTTCTCACCCCTGCTTGGAATGCAGAACCGGCTTCTGTCGGAGATAGACGGTCCACGGGCCTCGGTTGTTTTTCAGGATCGTGTAGAAGTTTGCCCCCGTTTGGTGAGCCTCGATCGCAGCCAAAAGCATGAGCTTTAGTTCTTCATCTGCGTCCTTCTGCACGGCAGTGACCGGGCTTGGGAGAAAGGTCAGGATCTCCAGGTCGATCTTCGGGGGGTATAGTATTCCCATTTCGCCCACCCCTTATTGCTTTGCGGGTTTGGATGCCTTGCCACACGCCGGGATCGTGACCGCTATATTCCAGTCGCTTGGGTCTGAAAATTCCCCGTATACGTTCCGCGTCCCGGTTTCCGTGCAGCCCGCAGCATCGCAGATCCAGCCTGGGACGGTCAGGTATCCCCGGAGCCGGTACCGGGCCGCCGCCTTCGCGGCCAGCGTGTCCGTGGCTGTCACGGCGGACCCGTCCCAGGTAGTCCATGCGCCTCCCGATGGTTGTCTGGCCCATTCATATCCGGTCGCCCCCGTGGCCCCCGTGCTGGCCATGGTGAACGCCGCCCCCGGCGTCACGAACTGATAGTCCGTGTCCGCGGCGAAGACGTTTGTTATCCACCCGCAGGTGACCATGATCGCGTAAAGCAGCATCAGGATCGAAGCCGCCCAAACACCGATACGCACTTTCATTTCGCTTTTCATGTTCTGGTCTCCTCTTGGTTTTGCAGCAAAGTCGGCTGCGTGCTGACGATCCGCGTCTTATTGTCCCGGATCCGTTCCTTCACCAGCCGGAAGCCGACGTCGAGGGTAAACTGTCCACCTCCGGCATTCTCAATCTTGACCGTGATGCCGAGAGCCACGGTCCCATCTTCCGAGAGCCCCATGGCCTGGGCTACGTCGGGACTGCGCTCCTCGAGATGCTGCTCGATGAGTTCGCGGGCTGCGTCGAGGACCTTGCTGATGTCGTCCCGGAGTACCCGACCCATTTTCGTCGCGCAAACGAGGCAGAGGCCGCTCTGTGTTGCCCCGTTCTGCCCGCATTTGGCGCACGGTTTGTCCATGTCAACGTGGATGGTTGTGGTCATGGCTTTCTCTCCTCCGTGTCGTCCGTCATACGATTGCTGAGGATTCCGATCTCGTTCATTCGTTGTGTCGATCTGTTGTAACGGATCAGATATTTGAATCCGGCCGGCCCGAAGTTGAGCCTCCAGCTCGGCAATGCGCCTCCGGAGGTCTGCGAACCATACCGGGGTTACCGTCTCGGTGGTCTCGCTACATTGCGGGCATAAGATTTTCTCGGGAGCGTGTTTTGGACTGTGAGTCTCCCCGAGACATCCTACCCACCCGCATCTGTCATCATTGCAGGACACGATCACCATCGCCTGCAACGCTTCAAGGTCGGCTAGGGCCTCATGCCACAATGAATTTTGGCTGCGCCATGGGACATAATTATGCAGGACATGCTTTGTCATATCACCGATCATGTCTTCCCTCCGTTTGCATACCATTCCTCCCATTCTTTCACCTCCTCCAGTTGCTTAGAGATTCGCCTCACTGCCTCTTCGCACTTATGCTCCAGGTCGAAGTATTCTTCATTTCCGAGGGAGGCTATCTCCTTGGCGTGCCATGCCTCCCTATGCTGGTGGTAAGCGCAGATAGAGTAACAATCCCCGTGCATGAATCTTGAGGCCTCCACCTTTGCCGCAGGAATCGAGTCAAGGTCGAATCGGCAGGCACACCGGGAGGCCCTATCCTTATTCAGATCATCGATCTCTGTATGCAGCTCTGCGATTTCTTCGCAAAGAGCCTCAAAGACTTCCTCGTGCTCGGCCTCCTTCTTAGAGTTATCTCTCTCCTGATCTAGGGCAGAACACCTAACATGAATGAATTCCAAAATTGCATGAATTTCCTCATCACATATGTTCCTCTCATTCCAATATTGTTCACATTTACTTTTTATCTCAGCAATTATGTCCCTCATGTCTTCTCCTCCTTCCTTGGATAAGGATAAACCATCAATTTTCTTCTACAGAATCCACACCAGCAGAATCCTTCGGTGGAAATACAAGCTCTCCTCTTGCTCCATGACTATGGTCCATCATTCTTTCCCATGCTGCTGCTTGTTGACTGAGCAGCCATTTACTGTGTTCCTCAAATTCCTCCCTCTTCGCATACCGCTCATCCATCTGACGGATGAGTTGGCTCAGTCCGTACTGTAACCGGGCATCGACTTGCAGCGCACCAAACGCCATCGAAAGTTCCGCCAGATCTGTCTCGCTCATCACTTCTCCTCCTTCTCGTCCAGCGGGAGGCCACACCTTGAACAGTATTCCCACTGCCCGGTGACCTCCGCATAGTGGAGTCCAGAACGGTTAATCACGTGGCATGGATGATTACACTCCGCCTTCAGCTCCGCCTCGAGCGGCTTGCACACCGTCCTCTCATCAACCTTGACATGCACGCACTTCCACTCTCCTTCACACTGCTTCCCGTAGCTCTCGTGAGCCGTAGCGTGTTTGCACCTTTGGCCGCACTCGGCGGCGTGGTCACAAAGTAGCATCGTTATCCTCCTCAACTATGCCTTTTCCAATCTTCCATCTTTGTTGATTTTCCATCCTGGTATATCGTCCTGAGTCCGGTTGGCCCCGGAGAGATAGGCCCCGGAGAGATCGGCACCGATGAGATAGACCCCGGAGAGATCGGCACCGATGAGATAGGCCCCGGAGAGATTGGCCCCGGAGAGATCGGCACCGATGAGATTGGCCCCGGAGAGATCGGCACCGGAGAGATCGGCACCGGAGAGATCGGCCCCGGAGAGATTGGCCCCGGTGAGATTGGCCCTGGTGAGAAACGGGTACATCACCCGCACATAGACTCGCGGATCAATGCAGTCCTCGGGCCGCGTGCGAACGAGCAACCTGAGAGTTGCATGGACGGTTTTGTCGGTCAGGCACACGGGTTCCCTGGTCTCACAGAGATAGACGATATTCCCGATCCAGATTGCCGGATCCTTGGTGACGTGATACCCACTGGAGCACAGTTCCGTGTCGTCTATCTCCGGTAGCCACTTTCCAGGACTGGTCTCGGATGGTAGATAGGGCCGCCAGTCGAACGAGCCCCCGTTACTACTCAGATAATTGTGGTCCATAACCTTGTAGGCCATCCTGTTTTCGTCAAGTGCTTTACAGATAACCCGTTGTAGCACCTTCATCGCTATCCTCCTCATCTCTTTCCGTTGGCATCTTCCACGCCTCTGGCCCGAACGTCGCAAGGTCAACCATGTCCCAGACGGGGAGATCTAGGATCGACAACCCTCTCCCGATCTTCGCTCCCTCCTGGATCTCCTCCTCGGTTAGAGGCTGATGCTTACGGCTTACCTTCCTGCGGATATCGCCTGGGAACCTACGATTGCTGAGTTCCTTTGCACGATCCCTGTAGTATCCACGGGCTTTCCGTAACGCATCGTATGCCCTGTTCCGAGCCTTTCCGCAGTCTGAGCAGAGATCCCTGCCGGAATAGCGTGCAGTCCCGATCCAGGTCTGGCATTTGCGACAAAGGACGGCATCGTCCTTCTTCATGACCTGGTCTCCTCTTGGATAAGCAGCGGTTGCGTGCTGACAATCCGCGTCTTACTGTCCCGGATCCGCTCCTTCACTAGCCGGAAGCCGACGTCGAGGGTGAACTGGCCGGCGCCGGCATTCTCGATCTTGACCGTGATTCCGAGAGCCACAGTCCCATCTTCCGAGAGCCCCATGGCCTGCGCCACATCGGGGCTTCGTTCATCCAGGTGCTGCTCGATCATCTCCCGAGCGGCGTCGAGGATTTTGGAAATGGCCTCGCGCTTGTCGTCATATGAGGTCATGGTTTCTCCCTTCTTCCTCATCGAATATGATTTCCATTCCCAAATCTCTTGCGAACTTCAGTTCTTCGGTAGCCCCAACCGACTCCCGCCATGTATCCATCATCACGATCACGTCGCACCTGGAAAGGATCTCAAGATCCCCTTCGAGCCATACTTCATCGGGGAGAATCCCATCGAACAGACTCGTATTTTTGTGCGGGCAGATTACGGCGTACCCGAGCTTCCAGTATTTCTTCGCAATCTGTTCGGCTCGCATGATGTTCTGCACAACCTGATGCCTTGTTTCTGCACGATAAGGACCGGAGATAAATGCGAGTTTCAAAATAGAGTCTCCTTCTTCATTTCGTTCTCCGCCCTCTGAAGATTGAGACACGCCGTCTCAAAGTATTCTGGTTTCAGTTCAATCCCGACAAACCTACGCCCGCGCAGGATCGCCTGATATCCTTCACTTCCAATCCCTGCGAATGGGGAAAGCACAAGTTCTCCTGGATTCGACCACAGTCTGACGCATCGGTCGATCACATCCAACTGAAGCGGGCAGACATGACGTTCATCCTTCTCTGTTCTGGCTTCTGCCGCAGAAAGAGTATGCGTCTCCCGGATGTCGGTCCAGATCGGATGCGCCCACTTGATCCAATCATCGTTGCTGATGTCTTTGGGATGAATCGGAATTTTGTTCTCCCCAGGCTTTCGAAAAACACAGACGTAATCGGCAAGTCCTGGACGGAGCCAGGAGGAGTCCCGCTTTAACTGGACAAACAGGAGGCTCTTGCTCTTGGTTCTTACTGCCTGGCTCTGCGGATTCTTCTGAATCACAATCTCTCCGTGATAGATCCATCCAGCCTTCTCGTATCCCCTAACCACCATGCCTCGAAAATCCTTGAGTCCGATATACCCATCCCGCACAAGCATAGCGGGAACCTGGGAAACATGAACCGCTGTGTTCCGGCCCGGCTTCGTCACCTTCAATAGGTTGCGAATCAAAAAGGCATAGTGATCAAAAAACTCTTCGTTTGTTTTGCTATTCCCGATGTCCAGAGCCGATGCCGTATATGTGTAGAGCGAAATGAAAGGAGGAGAATAAACCGAGAAGTCAATGGAATTCTCTTCCATCTTCTCCGTCACTTCCACACAGTCACCACGCCACATCTCCCAACCGTCTCCTGCCCTGCGTATCGACGGCATGACGTTTTCGATCCGTCCTTTCCCAATCTCTTCCTTCTCATATTCCTCCATACGAGAAACAAGTTCTCTGCTCATCTTCTTTGCCTCCGCCTCTTTTCGAAGAACATTGCGAAAGATTCCTTCCTCGGCATCCGAGAGGACCACATAGGCATCGACATCCTTCGTCTGGCCGAATCTCCATGACCTTCTGATGCACTGGTAATATTGTTCGTAAGAATCTCCGAGTCCAACAAAAACCATCTTGCTGGCATTCTGGAAATTCATTCCGAACCCGGCTATACGCGGCTTCGTGACAAGGGTTTTATATCCATCATCCAGGAAAGAAAGAATCGCCTCTTTCTTTTTCTCGCTTGTATCAGATCCCTGGACGTTTCTACTATTCGTGAGCATCGAGTTGAGTTTGTCGGCCTCGGTATTGAGACCGCACCATGCGATACACTGATTGCCATTACAGCCTGAAACGATCCTGGCAACCTCATTGATTCTTGCGTCAACCGTTGCCTTCCGAACTGCTGAACGATCCTGAACGCCATGGAGTCCGCCGAAGAAGAGTTCATCCTCACGTTCGATTTTGCACGGAACGCTCACGTGATGGATGCGAAGTTCCGGTAGGACGAAGGCGGACCCATCGAATCCGATATCCTCGGGCCGATTGATGCACATAGCCCAAGATGCGAGCCACCGGTAGAAGGCATCCTCGGCATGGCCCTTCATGCGCCACTCGTTCCCATCATGGACGAAGAATGTCGCAAGCATCTCTGCGTGGGTACAGATCCCAAGAAACTCTGCATGATTCCCGAGTTCGGCGATATCGTTTGGGCATGGGGTAGCCGTACAGCAGAGACGAAATGGCGTATCGCCAAAAATATCTATGAGTTTCCTCCTCGTCTTTCCAGCGAGACTCTTTAGGATGCTGGATTCGTCCAGCACAATTGAGTCAACGGTCCCATCGAAGTGTTCCACCATCTCGTAATTGGTGATGTTTATTCCCGGCCGTATTTCTGCCTTGGATCTGACAAAAGACACCGGGATGTCGAATTTATTACCTTCCCGGATGGTCTGTTCAGCCACACAGAGAGGCGCCACAATAAGAGCAGTCCCACCAATGAGTCTCGCCCATTCTAATTGCATCGGCGTCTTCCCGAGTCCGCAATCCGCGAAGATAGCAGCTCGTCCCTTTCGGAGCGCCCACCGCACGATCGCTTTTTGGAAGTCATAGAGTTTAGGTGAGATGGAATGTTCTGGTACATTGAATCCGGCATCTTGATTCTTGTGTCGTTTTGATTCCAAAAACTCTTGATATTCCATCACTCCTCCTCAGAAGGGAATCCCGTCATCCTGCACAGGCGCCTCTACCGGATCTTTTCTCCGCTGCTCTCGCAGACCGGCCAGTATCTCCCGTGGATCTGTCTGTCGTGTGATCCCTCCCACTGCTGCGATGAGTACCGCCTTGTCGAGCTTAACTGCCTCGTCCCAGTCCTCTCGGGTGTATGGGCCGAAGGTCACGATGCGCCCGCGGTCCTCGAGCTGTCCTCGTGTACGGATCGGAAGGCTCTTCGTGAACCTCCTCTTCCAGTTCTCGCAGTTCCCGCAGCGAACGATGGAAACATCCCTCATCGGATCGTCCCCATCGTAACTCTCCAGATAGCCCCGGCCCCCGCAACTGGCGCAGAAATGCTCCGGGATCTTCTCGGGTGTCTGCGAGGGCTCGCTGTCCTGGTAGGTCTGGCAGGAGTTGATTAAGTCCTGCGGACTCGGGAAATTACCCTGGAGTGGTCGTGAAGATCTCATCAGGCGTGTAATCGTCTCCGTCCAGGTAGCATCCGAGTACCTGCGGAGTGCTTGCCAGTAGATTCGCTCCTGGCCCTCAGATAGTGCCTTCCTGCCGAAGTACCCGTACAGGTCGTTTAGGGCTGCTCGGAAGGTTGCTTCTTGCATGGGGTCACTCCTTGGCGAATCCGAAGGGGTCTCGTGGCGGTTCCTTGACGACTTCATCTTCCCACCGACGACCGTTGAGGTAACTAGCAGGGTGTGGGCAGAATTGCCGATCTTCCTTCAGCCACTGGTCGGACTGCGCCTTATCCTGAACATCCCGGAAGATCATCCCCTGAAGGAGGTCGTTGGGACCGAGCTTCTTCCATGCCCGGATGGCTGCTTGTTTCTGTACCTTCTTGGGGTAGGTTCTCCAGAACAAATCAAAACCGTTCCGGTCATCGAAAGATGACCCTGTCACCGGAGAGGGATTACTAGGAATGGGATTACTAGGAATGGGATTAAAGATAATAGGCCGGGCTCGACATCGCCTAGGTCGTGCCTGAGCATTGCCTAGGTTGTGCTCAGACTCGTTGTAGGCAGGGAAAATACTGGGCAATTCCCTTTGATGTGGGTGTTGATGCTCTGTGAACTTATTGATCTGTATATATTTTTCGCCATTTGCTTCATACCTGATAATAAACCCATTGCGAAACAAGTCATTCAACAGTTTGTCAACATCACATAGGTCATATGGCAACACTTGTGCCTTGATGCGCGTTGACCTGTCTTCAAGACGTCCATCACGGTCTGCAACACACCACAAGCCTGCAAATAGTATGCGTCCAAGTGGGTCAATCTCTGCCAAATGCTCATTTGAGAAGTAACCTGGCTTGATGGTTCTTGCTCTCATCCATCCCCCCTCTTCCTGCTATCGGTAACAACGCCCCCGGTGGGCCAGACCGGGGGACTAGGAGGACGGCCCTAGACGGACGGCTGCTCCGGCTGCTTGGTATTCTGCTGCCATTCCTCGTAGATCTTCTTCAC
>Ga0315291_10002903_pt1 | contig 22261 bp, 19 predicted proteins | sample YL17G12_20_MG_FD_203070 | JGI IMG/M metagenome (GOLD analysis project Ga0315291, IMG submission 203070) | Sediment microbial communities from Yellowstone Lake, YNP, Wyoming, USA - YL17G12_20 | ecosystem: Environmental > Aquatic > Freshwater > Lake > Sediment | place: USA: Wyoming | collected... | reverse complement strand
ATCCTCTGCTAGACAGGCTATTGACACAATTCTTTCCTCTATTCTAGCTGTTCTATCTAAAAGACCCTCCCGACCATTTCCTGATATTGCATCCTCAATTCTGTCTAATTGAGATTTTTCGTTGTTCTTTTCGTTAGCTGTCATGTTATGCTCCTATGATTTGCCCACAAGCCTATACGGGCAATAAAAATGAAAATGTTACCCAATTTCCATCAATCAATTGAGCATAGGTATTGGTCACAGTTGTGCTTTTTAGTGTGATAACAGTACCTGTCTTTTCAATACGAACGACTGGATAATAGGTAGAAGGCCCAGATCTAATGTTGGCATTGTTCTTGAGAATGAACTTCAAGCCAACTGGCTGTGGGGTAGGGGGTGGTAAACTTCCACCACAGAACTGTGCCAGAGTAATTTCGTCTCCTTTGAAGAGGCTTTCATCTACTTGCTTACTTTGGCAACCGTAGTCTATGCCATTGGCACGGTCTGTACGTTGCCAAAAGTCCTTGTCTTTCCAAGGCTTAGGAGCACCTGTTCCGGTATTGGTCAGGGTACGAAGATGGATATACAATTCGCTGGCATACCAAGGAAGCCATAGAGGAAAACGTGCCCAGTTTATTCCAGTGCTTCCCCAATCATTCCAATAATAGTAACCTGTATATATCATTGGAATTTTATGTGTAAGCTTCTCTACCTGGGTCACAAAATTCCAGAGCTTTCCGTTTGCTACTGCGGCACTCAACCCAAAAGGTTTCGGGTCCATCTCAAAATCACAAACGGGTGGTAACTCGCCCCAATCCCCATCCATAGCATCACAGAAGATTTTAGCTTGGGTCAGTTCACTCAAACCCCAATCCAAATAGTGATAAGCACCACGGGGCAAGCCAACCGCCTTGGCGTTCTTCCAATTCTCTTTGAACATGGGGTCTATTACCCATTGGCTGGCTTTTGCAAACATGAATTTAGCCCCGTTGCGTTTGGCTTGTTCCCAATTTACCAAACCTTGCCAGTGACTTACATCAATACCTTTTACTCTTATATCAGTCATGTTTTTTTACTCCTCATTCAATTATATCATAGTAATTGGTTAGATGGTTATTTTATTAGGCTGTTCTCCAAAGAGCAGCATACACAATATATCCGGCATAGTTAGTTGAACTGGCATGTTTTCCATCTAGTTGGAATTTTAAGGTTTTTAATCCAGATGTTGCAACTGAAATTCCAGTAGTTACATTTCTGTAGTTCCAAGTCAGATGCCATCCTAACTTGTAACTCACCAGCACTTAAAGCAGAATCGCCTGATGGTTTAATAAGGTTATAGATTTGGTCTACAGTAACTTCTTTTGCTAAAGAATAACTTCTAAGTAGCATTAAAGAACTCGATGCTCCACAATCATTATTATGTTCATCTGCTTCTATACCTAACTGTGGTACATAAGATACTGATAAGGTATTCATAAACTTTTAACCTCCTAGTGTTATTTGTTTCTTCTTTATTCCTCAAGTAATTATACCACTTTAGTATTCATAGTCTCCAATATGTCCTACTTTGATAGTTGGATCACACCAAACTTCTAATCCAGCTCTTTTTACCTGTCGGCAGAACCATATGTCCTCTCCGAGTATATCCCCATGATAAGTATCGAAGGAGAACCAAGGTTTAGCTATAATATCAAATACTCGTAAATTTATTAGCATACAACCCGTTCCAACTGCATAGCAAGGGAACAAAGTATCCGGTAATCCCTGTACTGGATATATCTCCTCATTCTCATCGGCAAACTTCACTGTACTTATTAGCGGAAATCCCCTCTGATTATAGTGGACACCCACCACATCCTTGTTATGTGCCAATAATTTTATTACCACATCATCATCCGGAAACATATCTGAGTCCAGAAAGAACAGGTGGCTTGACCCTGCCGCTTGAGCGGCTAGAACTATCTTCTCTCTATTTTCATGTACATAGCACCCACTTTGAAAGTGTGTATGAGTAGGCCACTGTGAAGAACCTACTATTGATATTAAAGATAGTGCCGTGTTTGTCTTGATGCTCCCAGTATTGGGAACTCCTATTGTAATTTTTACTTCGTCTGTCATTGTAACTCCTTTTTTCCCTATATTATACCATACTTTTTAGTTTTTAGGCTGTCCTTTTCCACATCCATACTACAAAGTATGGGTTCATAACACTTTGTGTCGTACTTCCACTACTGTTAGTCTGGTCAGTAGAAGGTGAACCAGATGCTGTGGTGCTTGCCGCACTTGTAGCTGTTGTACTTGCTTCACTTGTTACAGTAGAACTTGCGGCACTGGTAGCAGTTGTACTCTGTGAGTTGGTAATATGTGTGTGTGCCGCTAGAGTTAATGTAGAGGCTGTAGCTCCATATGCCTGTATTCCTGCACTGGCGGCGGCTGTTGCATGAGTATGGGAAAATGAGTGGGTATGAGCCATACTGTGAGTATGGGAATGAGAGTGCGTGTGTGCTATCGTATGTGTATGTGCTGAAAGACTATGTGTATGAGTTACGTCAGTAACCTTTGAACCACCAGTATGCTCTGCCGCATCAAAATCAGTATCCCCAGAATCATAACCTACCAGTACTCTACCAGTAGCAATAGCTGACCATGTACCATATCCCAATAAGGTATTAGGGTCAGTAGCTACAATTGCAATAAACACAGAGTTTATTGGAAATGCTTCAAATTGAGTTCCTTTTAATTTAGTTTGTCCCATTATGCTATCCCGTACTTAGCTTTTAGGTAAGTCTCAATATCCTGTCTGGTTGTAGTACCAACAGCTTCTTTATATAAAATAAACTCTGCAATATCTCCATCGTAATAATCATATCCAAAGTTAATTGAACCGATGGCGGCTAGAGTTTCCCAAAGAGTTGTACTGCTATCACCTGTTGGATTATCAGATACCCAAGTACCATTCTTATAGTATGTTATTGCCCTGTTAGGGGCCATAGTGTGGATGAATTCAAGTAATACTGGATTTGTATCTCCCAAATCCATATCCACATAAGGTGAACCACTGAACCAATCCCATTGTCCTGTAGAGAAGTTTCTAATAGAGTCTTCATCACCGGAGTCAAATATACCAATAGGAGCAGTATCATCTGGAACTATAACAATAAAGAATGATAGATCATCTCCAGTACCATCTAGGTCTGATGTTATAGCAAGAACATTATCTACTCCGTCAAAATCAATAGCAGGTTTAGTTCCTATTACATTGGTTCTCCAAGTAGGTCTATTTGTTGAAGTAGTCTGTATTGCATCAAAACTGTTTCCACTTTGGTCGTCCCATCTATAAACAGTATCTCCATTTGTACATGGTGTAGTACCATTATCTGAATATACTTGTGCATCGGCTTTGAACCATAGAACAAGGTTAGTTAGATACTCTAGGTCCGGTTCTTCATTAGTTAGATTAGTTATAATGCCCATACCGTACATATAGTCTCCATCACATTCAAATGGGATAATATCCTCTCTTCCTTTATACACAGAAAGAGTAGGTGGAGTATTACTAGAGAATTTATAAGTATCATCCCATAATAATGTATTATTTCCTACCCCAGAATATTGTACAACACTTAGAAAGTAATGCTCTCCATCTCCCAAGTTTGTAGGAGCGTTCATGGTCATTTCACCACTTACTGTAACTCTAGCACTTCCAAGAGATAAATCCCAATCTATAGTAGTTCCGGGCGTTAGAGTTTGGAATCCAGGAGGACCTCCAGATCCTCCACCACCTCCATAAGATGCTGTACCATAAATAGCAGTTATTTGGTCTGTAGAAGCCGGAGCAGTAGTAAAATGGAATGTACCTGTGGCTGGGTCATTCTCATGCCAGTCCTCAGAAGTTCCCTGAGTTTGTAATTGTCCATTTAGATATGCAGTTAGAGTACCTGAGGCATAGGAACCCTGTGATACAGTATATTCAGTGTTTACACTATTTCTGGCTCCAGAAAGAGTACCGTAGGTATCTCCCGTTCCTCCAGCTTGGTCAGTAAATACCGAGTAACCAGATATAGTTACAATAGTTCTATCATTAGCAACATCATCTGTTACAGTTACACCAGAACCAACAAAGTTGAGTTTTGTTCTCGAAGTAAGAGCTGTTCCTTCGTCCTCAATAGTATGTCCTCCACCTCCACCACTAATACTAACAGTAACGATTGTAGCATCATTTCCAGAATCATCTGTAACTATAACACTAGAACCAACAAAATTAAGTTTAGTTCTTTGTGTTTTAGAAACTCCTTCATCTTGAATTGTATGCCCGCCCCCACTTGGTGTTTCACTAATCCAATCAGTACCATTAGAAGTTAATACATTTCCATCAGAACCAGGAACAACATGAGGTACATTATGACTTCCAGCAATAGCAGCAGTGGTAGTAAATTTAGTATCATCAGCACCAGTATCTACTTCTGTTGCTGTTGCTTTAGCATTTGCTGTGGCTCCATCTGCTACATTAATAATAGTTCTAACATTTGTAGCTGTTAAATCTTCTGGGTCTCCTGTACTTGTTGTTACTCGCCCTTTTATGGTGTTTTGAGCCATATTAGCAAGTTTAGTATTAGTTACAGCATCCAAAGCTATACTTGTAACACCATCCCCTATACTAGTAACCTCACCAGTATGATTTGGATGACTATAACCACCCCCAGAAGCGGTAATTGTAACTACGGTGGCATTATCACCAGGATCATCCGTAACTGTGACTGTGGTTCCTACAAAGTTAAGTTTTGTCCTTTGGGTAAGTGGGGAACCCTCCTCCTCTATTGTATGACCTCCTCCTCCACCAGATATATTAGCTATAAGGTATCTTAGGTGATTAAGGTTGTCCAATAGAGTTCCTGATACCGGAATATCCGCTGAGGCTTCCTCTGACATATCATAAGCTACTGCTGTTTGCGGTAATAGCCCAAGGAACCCTCCAGGAGGGCCACCAACGCCCCCACCGCTTGCGGAAACACCTCCAAGGGTCAAAGGTTGCACCTTCTGCATCCTTATGGCTGAATTTATCATTTCTATGATTGTGGCTTCGTATTCAAACATTCGTTATATCCTATCGTCTATTCTGATTATGTTTATAAGACCTGAAGGAAGACCCTCAGTGAACTCTATGAATGATAGTCCTGACATTGGATCTGTCTGGAAGAACCGTGAGTATCCAGGTTCTTCAGGTGCTGGTTCCGTACTTACAAATAAGTACTGGTATGGAAGTTGATGGTTTGATGTCTCTATTTTTCCAACTATTCCACTTGCTGTAACTGATTCTATAACATATGCGTCCCAGTCAATAACAGTAAGGTCGGTTATGTTTAGTGATAAAAGATTCTCCTCTCTTGAGTAATAAAATTGCTTTATTAGTCCAGAAGTAGTATCATTTATTGTAGTATATCTGAAATCATTTATAAGTGCAAGGTCTGCGTTATCTGACATATAGTGAGCATTTCCTGGAAGAGTCTCTATAAAGCCAGCTCCCAATTCTCCAGAAGTTACTACTACCATTGGGTTATCAAGTGATAAATCAATACGATAGGGTAAAATAATTCCAGACTGAACTACTTCATAGTAGTCCTCTTCCTTCCTGGCCACAAGGAAAATAATACTTCCACCTCCAGTTGATTCTGGTAAATCTACCCCAGTATCGTTGTTTAGGTAGTGTATTCTTACTTGACAACTTCCGATATCTGAGGTATGAGCATATGTGTAGTCGTGTCCATATTTATCTGTTGAATAATTTCTCATCCAAATAAGGAAGTTCCCAAAAGATTTTAATACTGCGTTTGGATAACTAGCATTTTCATACCAATTATAAAGTATTTCTCTTTTAATTGTATTACTTGAATCTAGGGCAAGAATTACTTTAACACTATCGGAATCTCTAACTGCCTGAATATAGGCATAATTATGTACACTATCTAATGTACAATAAACACCGTGTAAAGTATATCCAGATGGTGCTGTAACATCACCAGTAGATGTTCCTGTTATTGCATTTACCCAGTGCCAAGTCGTTGCTAATCCATTTAGACCGTATGTTTGTCCATATATTTGACTAATATTTTCTGAACTTGCTCCATTTTGAAACTCATACTTTTCGTCAGTATAGTAAGTATCATCAGGTCCACCATCCAGTATAGGGGTTCCACGAGTGCTATATCCTTCGTAAGTAATAGCTACCTCATCTGTTACATATTTGGATATTACTGGTATGGAGTATTCTACCCACATTTTTCTTCCAAAGTAATCAAAACTTACCTGAGTTATGTCTCCTTGAGATTTGAATACAATATCCGAAAAAGATACACCATGTGCCGCCAGATAAGCTGCTGAATATGGTTGATAACATACTATTTTATCAATAGTTCTTGTTACTAGGTGTAAGTCACCACCAGCACCTAAATAACCAAAGTTTATATCCCAACCCCCATTAATAGTAGAACATAACATAGGAGTAAATTTACAAGTTTTACTTGTTCCCCAATAAAATATATTACCAGGAGTTATGTTACTTGCCGAAAGTGTATAGTCAAATATACAGGTTTGTGTTTCAGTAACAAAATCAACATAGTATACTTTATAGTGAGTAAGGGTTGATATTACTTCTGTTTTTAGTATATACCAATCTTTATCCCTCATTATTTCTCTTTCTGCTGCCCAATATGGAGTAAAACCAGTAGGATAATCAAAGTATGGTTTAACAAATGGGTGTACTATTAAAGTATTTGTATGGGATGATGTAGTAAAGTTTACAGTACATTTCCATAGCTCATCATATGTTGGGTCTGTATAATAATAATAAATATTAAAAATGTTTTTATCACTTGGGTCTCTTCTAATAGCAAGAATACGAACATAGTAAGAAGCCCCATCACCAAAGGTTAGGGTTGCTGTATGATTTTTTGATGACCCCCAACTAAGGCTACCATCAGTTGTATTTATTGGAATCCAGTAAAGTTGTCTTGATTCTGTAAGGTATGCTAGACCCCTATCATCTTTATCGTCTATTAAGAATATGGATTCTGCATAAACACTTCCTAGAAGACCTGAATCAAGTGATTGACCAGAATCATTATAATTTTTACTATCCATAAGGGAAGTATACATTGGAGAACTTCCATTTCTTGTATGCATTTTACTACCAAAACTATACTGTTCTCCATCCCAACCAATATCTATATCACTAGGAGCAGTTCCAGATTCAATTGCTGCAACAGAAATATAATCGTTCTTTCCATCATTATCAATATCAAACCCAAGTATATGATCAACTCCAGATATGGTTGATCCTGAAAATGTAATCCCCGATATGGACGCTCCGGATAGAGTTACTTGACTCACATCTATAATAGTTCCATTATATGGACTAACATCTACTACCCAACAATACTCTTCATCAGAGTTATATATCTCACTCATTAGTCCTGAAGAACTAACCCCGTACTCTCTTCTATTATTTTCTTCTCTATTATCAACGATTGCATGGATAATATTAGTAAATCTGTCCTGAGTTACGGCTCTTGCTTTAAGTCCTTCGGTGATTTGAGTATCTTCTCCAGAAACGGTTATTGACAGACCGGAAAGGGGTACCTGAGTCCATGAAGAGGAATACTCATTTCTTCTGAACAGGTATCCATTCTCTGTCACACAAGATAGAATACCATTATTCTTATAAAGGTCTGTTACAACTAAATCGGTCAGTCCGGTAGAGTAGTTTTCCCACTCCCACTCATCCAGTTTCTTTCTCCAAACTCCATCTCCATTCATACCAACATAAACATAGTCTTTCAGTCCAAAGTAGTCAAATAGTCTTGGGCATCTCTCATCTAGTGTAATATTGGTTATAAGTCCACTGGACGACATACTGGTTCCAGCAGTAGTTACTAAGCCAGAGCCGCAGAACACTGGTGTATCTATAAATACTATATCTCCAATAGTTACCCCCCTTGCACCATGAACAGTAATGGTCTTGGTAAAGGTTATTCTAGCAAATTCATCCAACATCTTGGTAGCCATTGCATAGGCTGAACCAAAACTAGGAATAGATGAGTTAGCAAGAACTCCAGCTCTCTTGTCATTGGAATCATAGTTCCAGGTGGTATCCCTGGATACATCTGCAAATATCCAGTTCTTGGCTGACGGATCCCCCTTTCCCCATACCACCGCTCTATTTCTAAGCATCCTATCATCTTTGGTTGTTTTGATAGAAAGAACATCTTCTTCATCAAATCTATAATCTGGAATAGATAAGTCCTTGCTTAGTTTTCCTATTCTACAGGTGTTATCTTCTGTAAAGTGTATGTATAGACCCCCCATTTGAAGAAGTTGTATTATTTCCTCATAAGCACCTATTGGGCCAATGGATGTGTCTGCTTGTAAGTAAACGGCAGTTGTTCCTGTTTCAACTACATAAGTAATTCCTGCCTCAGCAAGAAATTTCTCAATCCAGTATAGATTGGTAGATATGTACTTTATCTCATATCTTTCTGCTATAAAATAGTCCTGAAGTCTCTTGGAATCATCTTGAGCAGCTATATTTATAAGGTACTCAGGTTCGTCATAGGACACCTCGCTTACTGAGTAAGTACCAGCAAGTTCATCCTCCTCATATATGGTAATGGTATCCCAAGTAAATATCTCCCCAGTAAAATTTTGACTGAGAGATAGTTCCAGAGTTCCAATGCCACTGCATATTTTACTCTCTCTGGTATATTTTACGGTGTATTGGGATATGTTGTTTCCATTCAAATATACATCTACATTCATTCTTTCCTCAATTCCAAGTTTGTTACATACCCGCTCTTACCCCAAGAATGTTCCGCTGAAAAAATATACACATCCTCATTAGTTCTATCCAGATGGCATACCCTTCTTGAATTATATCCATGATCCCCAATTATAGTTGCCGTATATCCCCTAGCAAGTCTGTTATATACTTCTAAGTTGAAATCACAAGCTAACTGAGCCATATCCTGGTCATCTATAATAGGAGAAGATGCTACCGCAGTTTTGAAGAATCCATCAGGAACATAAGGACAATCAGGGTCACTTGCTTCGGCATATATTCCTGTGGCTCCCCAAAATACCACTTTATTCCTAAGTGACCTATCATTCTTCCAGTCCTTTATTGTTATTATCTCATTATCCCAGATTGTTCCAATGGATGAATCACCCCCCATAGGATAAGGTCTTCTATCCTTGAACATCACTGTTCCGGTTTCATCTGCCCAGAATTGCCAAGCTATAAGGTCAGCAAGCATCTTTGAATAGTCATAAACACTTACACAATCTATTGTGATGGCTCCAGCAACTCCCCATACATAACTACTTGAATCATATTCAAAGTCGGATATTCCCGCTAGGTCCAGTAATTGCTCTATTATATCTTCTGGAGATTTATTCTGAACTTTTAGTGGTGTTGTTGGATTAGTAGTTACAATAAAGAAATCTGCGGCTCTTACAAGTTCGTCTGAAGCAGTTATAGTAATTGAGTTTGGTTTTCCCTGTTCCTCTATAACCTTTACATAGCCAGTAAAAACAAGTCCATGATCATCTGTGTAACCCAAATCTACGGTTATATCGTCTCCAATATCCAGAGATGTAGAACGACATTCTATGGTAGCATTAGCCATCTGAGTTGAATGACCATTAGAAACATTAATAGACAGTAATCCGGTAGTACCAGTTACTGAGCCATAAAGAGTTTTCACTACACATCCTCTAGCAGTTCTATTTCTACAGTAAAGACGGGAGAAGCACAGTCTAAATCTTGTCTTATAGTCTGGGATATGGTTCTTTCTCTCTTTGTAGAGACAGCCTCTATAAAAAAGTCTCCTAGATCTCCCTCTGGAGACATCAGTTCAAATGACACACTTCCACTGGTGGTAAGAGACTTAAGATGTAACTTATCAGCTTCTCCAACAATAAGACCAGATAACTTAATCTGATTTGTCTCATATCCAAAAGATTGTGGAACAGTTCCACCTGCCAGAGGTTGTAGTTTAGCTAGTATGCTTTTTACTGCATCTGACAGTTCTTGTACAAAAATGCGGGTTCCGCCAAGCGTCCAATCACTCATCTATAGTCTCCTTAAATTACACTACCTGTAGCACCTAAAGTGCTTTTGGCGTTATTCATATCTTCTACCATGTACTTTTTCATAGAAAGTGCTAGTATTCTTCCGTCCAAAGTAAGTGTGGTAGTATTGGTAAGATTCAAACTTACCTTTGGTGCTGTGGGCATTACCTCAGTTCCAAACACACCTTTTCCAACTTTAGAAGGACTTGTTGAGTTCATCTGCCACATGTTTATTAATCTCATAAGGCTTTCAAATATAGTAGCTGGAGATGTTCCTGGAGAACCAGGAGCTCCGATTCCTATACCATATTTTCCTTCAGATAGTCCTCCTCCGCCTAATCCAATTAGTCCCTCACTTATTTTGGCTTGTTTAGAATTATTACGATCTGGATTTGGTGGTTCTATCAATCCACTTCCTGTAGAACCAGCAATTCCAGCTGGATAGGTATACCAGTTTTTGTCTGGAACTGGCCATCTGGTTTTATCGAGAGATATGGGTCCACCACCAGGACCTGGAGTAACTGCTGGAGGTCCTAGTGGGGTGCCAGATCCTTGAGGAGGTCCATTGTAGTATGCGCTCTGTAGAGGTAGCATCCAGGTAGCCCCTTCTGGAATATTCCACATACCCTGCTCAAGTTGCTTGGTAAGGGTTTCATTCATCTTCTCTTGAGCCATAGCAAAGGCTTTATCTCCAGCCTTCATTTCGCTCCATTGACCATCTTCCCAAATAATAACTTGAGGTCTGGTTTCATCGGTAACTCCCCAATTCTTAAACATGGCTGTAAAGTAGTTTACCCATTGAGTAAGTAGTCCCTCTTGACTTCTAGGAAGTCCAATATCGGTTAGTCCTTTTTGTACTACCTCTATCTTTATATCCAGTTTACCTTCTGCTATCATCTCATCAAATATCTTTTGTAGCCAATCCCCTCCTATTAGCTCTTGAGGGATTCCAAGATCTTCAGCTAGTTGAGTAAGTTTCTTGTAAACTATCTGTCCTCCCTCTTCAATAGGAATTGATATATCTTCATTGGTAAGGGTTCTATATGCCTCTATTTGTTCTCTGGTTTGATTTCCACCACCCTTAGAACCTAAGAATCCCGCTTCTGCGGCTCCACTCCTTAGTAGCCATTCTTTTAGCATGGCCTTATCACCAGTAATAGCCCGTCCTTGATTAAACATTTGGGGTACTGGATTCTTCTCAAAAAAGGTTTGATTTGCCATTGCATTAGCACTTTGAGCTAATATTTCCTGAAGTCTTGCTATTTCTGCTTCTAATGGAGCTGTAGTTTCCCTGCTTGCACCAGCTTCCTTTAGTGCCTCTACTTTAGCTGTAAGTTCCGCCACATCCGTTACCATAGCAGTCAAACTTGCAATTTGTTCCTCACCTCCATACATAAATATATCCATGAAAGCTGAATATGCGTCCTCGGCTGTATTTATATCATCACTTATCTTTATCCATTCATCCCCAAATGCTGCAAAGAATCTTGTTGATACTTCCTTAAAAGTTCCTAGACCCTCCATTTTTCCTGTATAGGCTGTGGGGGTTGTTTTTCCTTTTATTAGATCATCCAATAATTCCTGTTCTCTTAGTTTTCTTTGGGTATCAATGTAAGCACCGTGATCGGTTTGTTCCTTTTTTGTTGCATCTTCAAAGGGTCTAAAGGTTGTTTCTGGTGTTATTGCTCCAGAGGCTATTTGTGAGTTGTACCACGCATCAAATTCTGCCTGTGCTTCTTTACCTCCAGCCTTCTCTCCACCACCAAAGATATTCTTTCCAAGCCATTGATATAACACACTCTCTGTAGTTGGTAGTTTTGCTCCGTACCCTTCGGGTATATTTGGAACAACTGCCTTGATTGCAGTGGCATCTATCCAGGCTACTATACTGGCTAACCATTGTTTCGCATTACCACCCCCAAGTCTTTCTTGAACGGTTGTATCATATTGAGATGTTCCTCGTCCGGAAGCAACTTCCTTTCCTCCGCTAACCAATAATGCTGTTAAATCCTTGGTTGCTGCAGTAACAAATGCCTCCGAGATTGCCATTCCGATAGCTGCACCAATCATTGGAGCTTGTGGAATAAGAACAGCTCCTATTCCAGCTCCTATTATATCAGCAGTTCCTTTTGCAGCACCAAACTTATCCTTCCCTGCCCCGTAGTTACCAAAGTTGGTAAGAGCTGGTAATACGCCCATAAGTATGGCAGAACCAACTATTCCAGTTATTTTTTCTGCTGATATTGCTGTTGCAGGTGTTCCTGGTTGTGTAGGTCTACCCCCCAATAGAACATTCTGTGCAAAAGTTCCATATCTATTTGGTTCTCCGTTTGGTCCTACCCCACCAGTGAGATTAGCTACTCCAACACCCACACTACCAGCAAAATTCTTTGTCCACAGAGGACCCTGAGACTTTATCATAATTCCAGCTCCCAGAGCTAGAGCAAGAACGGGTCCGGCTTTTCCGACACTCTCAAACATCTTGTCCGCCATAGTGGTTACTGCGGAGAATAAATCCAATACTACCTTAAATATATCTAATAGACCACCCTCATCCCCCAAACTTTGGGCTAGAGATTGGAAAGCGTTCTGTAATCTGGTCATGGATGTCTGAACAGTATCTAGTTGTTTTGCTAGAGCTGCGGAAGCTTGGCCTGATACATTTGATTGTGCATCTACTATTTGACTTATACGGGGGAAGGATTCAATAAATCCAGCTACCGCTGCCTGTCTCCTTGTACCACCACCTATTGCAAGAGTTAGTTTCGAGTATACTCCTGGGGAGATGGTACCCGCTTGTTTAGCGTTATATAGATCCCGTTGAAGATCTAAGAGGGTTCTCATTTCTCCACTGGTAGTCTTAGTAGCAATACCAACTGAGTTAAGTGCAGCTACAGCTTTATCGGATTGGAAACCAGCAACAAAAGACCTCGCCATATTAGCAGCTTCCCTACCAGTAACCCCCATTGTTTCCGAAGTTACTGCAAGGACTGCGTTTAATTGCTCATCATTTAGACCTGCGGCACTTGCTGCCTCACCCAATACTGAGAAACCTGTGGCTAGAGTATCAAGACTTACATTAGCTACCTTAGTAACTCTAACCCACTTGTCAAGTAAAGTACCTCCCTCTGTAAGTTCCATTCCTGATTGTCTAAGGGCAGAGGCAAGAACATCAATAGATTGTGTGGCATTTAGAGAAGATAGTTTAGACAGGATTAGAGCATCGTTCATCAGTTGGGTGGCTGCTGCTGTTCTTTCCATAGCAGTTCCCATACCACCTGTTGCTTGATATGCTTCGGAGAAGTTAGTAATAACCTCGGAAACATTTTCACCCATTGCATTAGCAGCATCATTAGCTATATCAAATATCTGACCCATTTTTAGAGTAGAGTCGGAGACAGCAATAGAAGCGTCAGCCAGTCTTACCTCGTTTCCTATCATAAGAGTCATTATTTCTTGTAGTTTTCTGATAGGTCCATAGATAAGCTGAATAGCAATAGTCCACTTCATAAGTTCTCTGAAGTCTCTACCTACTGATGATGCAAAATTACTAAATTGTCTTGAAGCTGTTGGAAGTACCCTACCATTTATGTCGGTGAATAAAGCTAATTCTCTGTTTATTCCCTGCATATCCTTGTAAGCATAAGTAAGCTTCTCAATACCCTCAATACCAGAACCCTTAATACTTCTTAGAGTTCCTGGAGTAAATCCACGTTCTTCTGCTATTTTTCTTGCACTGGTATATCTATCTGTTGTTTGATAGGTACGCTGAGTCCTTTCTACGTCAGCAGCATCCCTATCCAATGCAAGTTGTCTTGATTGTTGAGCTGGGGTCATTCCATTCCATGCTTGTGCATATGGAGGAAGATTGGCATTTGCTCCAGCTTGAGGATGAGGAGTAGTCTGATTTAGTATTGGTGGAATACCTAGTTGAGACTGTGTTTGTATAAGTCTCTGCTCTATCTCCTGAATTCTTAGTAGAGCTCTAGCTATGGACTCAAGTTTACGAATATCGTCAAAGGAATAAAATCCTGATGCAGTACTGGCATTGTTTATTCTTACTTGTTCAGTTGATAGTACCTGCCTCATTTGGTTGGCTCTTGCTAGAGATGTCTGGTTCTGTACATATCTCTGAGCTGCAGCAGATCCACCTAGAGTATTCTGTTGAAGATTAAAGTAATCCATTGGACCTGATTTCCAGTTCAGATCCATAACGTCCCTTACTACCATTCTTCTATTGTTTAGACTCTGTATTCCAGCTGCTCCAGCAGGTCCTAGATTTTGCATCCTTGTTATACTTTGTCCCAAACGATTGTATTCAGCAGTAAGAGTTTGTATTGCTTTAAGTCTTGTAATAATATCCTGGGTTGGGGATATTTGAGCTATTCCGGCTCTCTCAGTTTGCAGAGCATTAAAAGAGGCTTGTCTAGCGGTCAAGGAAGTTGTTAGAATTTGTTCTCTTGCCTGTAGAGATGCTAATCTACGCTCCATAGCCATAACATCAGTTCTTGGAACCCTTGAATTTGGATCTTGAGCGGCTGTTATCTGGGTCTGAAGAGCAGTTCTTTTAGCGGCTATATTAGCAATAGCCGTATTGGATCTTACTAAGTTTCCATTGGTTGCGAATAGTTCCTTATCCATTTGGGCCAATACTGTAGTAGCGGAACCAAGAAGTCTTGTCAAGTCCGTTACATTTATAGCCGCTAATCTTACTTGCTGTGCAAATTGTTCTAGTCTACTAGGCATATTTTAGTCCTCAATATCGGTAATTAGAATTGTTGCATCCTTTTCCCTACTATCTTTTTTGAATACTTTATCAAGCCACTCATCTATATCCTCTGAGGTTCCATCCCAAATTATATCCTCTGGAGGTCTCTTTTCTTTGGGAAGCTCATTAAAGCTATCTATTTGCTGCCTCTTTCTTATAACAAAACTTATGGTGTGAGGCACTTCATCCAATTTTGTCAGCTTCTTGTCCAACGGGATTTGCAATGCCTTCGACACGCTCCAAATAGCTGACATAGCATTGCTCCCCGCTATTTTTTTAGTTTCTCAGATTCTATCTCCAACAGTGAGTAGTCGTCAATCAACTTTCTTTTTATTTCTGTTGGAAGATTATCCAGTTCTTCATAGGAGTTGAAGAATTTTTCAGAGAATTTCTTATCCTTGAATGTACCAAAAAACACACATCCTTCCTTAAATCTCTGTAGTAACTCTTCTTCGCATAGCTCTCCAATAAGTACACCTTGATACTGTTTATATAGGAAATCTTCATCCTTTTCTGCTAGTTCTTTCCTTCTCTCGGCTACCAATTTCTCTATGAGATCCCTAATTGCTTTTTCTCGTACCTTTGGATACTCGTCTACTTCCTTCTGGAATTTTTCCATTCTCTCTGTATCCGCATCTGAACCAGGATCTTTTGGCTTAGGAATAACTACGTCCTGCATGGCCTTTTTAGTAATCTCTCTAAGAGTATACATAATGATAGATTCTACCAGTACATCCTTATTAAGTTCTGCCTGATCTGGAATAAATGCTAACTTATCATCAGATTCTGGGTCTCTTAATGACTTGCGTAGTTCAGCACTTCTTCTAAGAGCCATAACTCTGGCTCTATTTATATCCGCATCTCCAAGTAGTCGAATATATATCTTTATATCCTTTTTCTTTAGTCCTTGAATGGTACTCTGCTTACTCCATAGGAATAGGCTAGAAATATCAACATCATTCTTCTCTACGACAGGCATATCCTCTCTCCTTTACAAAAAAGAAAGGGGCTATAACAGATTTTATTCTAGTTACAGCCCCTTTGAAAATCATCCTTTATGGCTTTACCCTTACGGGTAGTTATATTCTATTGCTTTTGATTACATTGCACCACTGTAGACAATACACTGTGCATCTGCACTCTTGAAGTTGAAAACTACCTGTGCATTGTTGTTTACATTTTGAGTGTAGTTATCGCCTGTTATAGAGATAGATGGTAGGTATACGGTCTTTAGTACGGTGTAAGGTGATTCGGTATCGCATGGGTCCATCAGTTCAATCTTCAATGAAAGATCTACGCTGGTACATCCCTCGCCAGGTTGCCACTCAACATCCGCACCACTTAGAGTACCTACGGTTAGTAGGCTAATAAGTTCGGTGTCTGTATCTAGTACTGTGATAGTACCATCAATGGTTGGGATTTGACGCTGGTATCCAGTAATATTTCTATTACCAAGTTCCTTTACAGGCTGTGTATTCAAGTTACCGTTTAGGGTGATTGATTGCACTCTTGGAATATCATTTGCTAGGATTTGTACGCCTACATCCTTACCCTTGATTGCGGCAGGAATTGTATCATCACTAATATCTGACCAGTTAGTTCCGGTAGGACTTGAGTGATACACTAAAATAACCTGACTTGCTGCTGCTACTCCTAGGGTTAGAGCCTTTGCTACGGTAAATCTATATTCACCTGCGGCTGGTGCTCCAGAAACCTCATCTAAGTATGCTCCGTCTACAATACATGATAGACCATAATTGGCATTTTTCAACTGTATAGGAATTTGAGTTGATGTGAAACCAGTTCCTGTAGAAAACTTATCTACAATAACATCATTCTTCAACCACCTTCTTTCTGAACCAACAGCGGTGTAATCCTCTGTTGCTTCTCCGTCTACAGTATAACTAAATGAAAAGTCCCTGATTTGTAACCTTTTGGCATGACCTGATTTTACATAGTCGGCAATATCTGCACTCTTTGTGAAAAGAATTGCGTCAATCTGTCCGAGTTGTGAAATATCTACACCAGAAACTGGGTAAGCTGCTGGGTTATTTCCTGTCATGGCAGAGAAAATCTTGATACTTGTGTCAAAAGCAGAGAATGTAAGAGTCACATTAGGAGTGTCTTTTGTATCCCCAACATGCAGTGAGTTACCAATTTCGTCCACTGTAGTAGCAGGGATGTCAGTACCTAGGCTCAGCCTCTGTACCCTTGATGCTTTGAAAACATCCTTAGGCCCAACTATATGTAGCTGGGTTTCCTTAGATGGAATTGCTAGTCTTTTAGCCATCCGTTTTTAATCCTCCTGAAGTATATCATTCTCAGCTAGAATAGAAATGGAAGCTCTATAATACATAGTGCTAACAAGTTCTGGGTCTATTCTAACAACTTTAATTCGTCTCTGTAAAATGTTCAGGTGTCCTATTCTATCTGCTGTAGGAGCACCATTAACAATATCATATACGGTAATTCCGTCTTTCAATTCATTGTGTATCTTATATGAGAACTCATCTCTTGTGGATTTGTTCTTGGCATACACATCAATGTACCAGGTTCTAAGTCTGCTTCCAGATCTATCTCCCAATTGAAAGTCCTTTATATTGGTCTCATCCCAATCTACAGATATTGTAGGAAGGGTTAAAGGATCTTCTGGAAATCCATCTACTATCTTCATTCCAGTGACCGATGCAAAGCTATTTACCAGCCAATAATATATGGCTAGATCCTCTTTTCTCTCAAGAAACACTTTGAATCCTCCTTAATTATCATATAGATTATATCTCAAAACCGCTAATGATGTCGGATATAAAGGGTCTGAAGCGTACTGAAGACCCTGGAGCAGTCAATTCTATACGACCTGCTGCAGTTACACCAAGTTCTGAAATATCAGCACTTCTCAGAGCCCTCATTACCTGCTCTATCTTGGCTCTGCTTGCCTTTACTCCGTGTGCTCTTTCCCAATCACCAACCTTAGACATAAATTGCTGTATCTTATGTTCTGCATTTGGGATTTCTAGGGATGTGGGACCCCCATAAATAACCTTTTCCATCTCAAAACTAATCTTAGCAAGAGCTGATTCTATTTGAGCTCTCTCGCTGGCTAGAAGTCTAATTTGGTCTCTTATTGACGACACCTTAATTCCAGCCTGTTCTGAAAGTAGCTGACTTACCTCTAAAATTGTATTCCCAACAAAATTTGTAGGCATGTTTTCTGGGTAAGGAGTTCCACCAGATCCTTCCATTACGAAAGAACCCTTATCAAGTATTTCCCAATAGGGGGCTAGTTTTCCTGACATAGCCATTCTTCTACTGATAGTGCCCCAATAATATGCCACTGAGTCCTCGGTAACATCCACTACCTTAGACCTTCTTCTATGGGGGCTGTATATACGTTTCTTTACTGAACCTCCCTCACGGGCAGGTATGTATAACATATTTTTCCATATCATACTTGCGGCGGCAGGGGTCTTGGTTCCATTCTCTGATGCTATTTCCGCTCTTACTGCCTTTACTGCATTGGCGTAATCTTCTACACTTCCAGCAGTATCGTTTAGACGAATTTCCACATTGAAAACACCACCTACATAACTTATAAATATAGTGTTTATATCTAAACAAGCTGACATAAGATTATCACTAAAAGCGGGGGTATCAAACTCTCTGTTTAGTTTGATGGCTTTTCGTAAGTTTTTAACCAGTATCTTATTGGCTTTAGAACTGTCTCGCATACTAATCGCCAATTGTCTTGGTACTTCTGTTACGGCTCTTTGAAGATTGTCCAAACTAATAGTAATATTCTCAAGAGCAGCCTCTAGTTGAGCTCTAAGTCTGTACAATTCTCTGGTATAAGAACCAGTTTCTTTGTCTCCCTTAGGTCTCTCTTTTGATAGCCGATTAAACTCATCTTGCACTGCCTTGAGAATATCTTGGAACATTAATCAGGAACCTCTATATCTCCAAATATACTTCTTACTACAGAACGAGCATAATCGCTGGTTTCATCCAGAATTACTTTTCTCATTTTTCCATACTCAGGTGTTGCCTTAGGAACTATAGTTTCTAGTTCTTGTAGTAGTATTGCTTGTAACTTTCTCTTCTTCTTACCAACGGAGGTCAATACCTCCAGAATATCCACTTGTTGAACAATATTTGTACCCATATCCTCTACTCCTTTTCTATTAGGGAGATTAAGATGCGGTTTAGGCCCTTAACTCCTCTAAGTTGCTTCTTTTTAATCTCCATTACCTTATCATCAACCACTACAGTTTTTGTAGTAGGAAGAATTTCAAGAATATCATCCTCTAATTTTACTTGGATAATACAGTCTCCTCCAAGCATCTGTCCACCGCTTTGCCACTCTGGTCTATCAGATGGAGCCCAGGTTATTACTGCGTCTACAGCAAAACCTGAGATTACATCTATCCAATGTGCTCCAGAACAAATAGGGCAAAAAGAATTATCCGAGGTATTAGTTACCGGATCTAAACTACATCCAGAACACTCATATGATGATGCTACATATATGAATTCAACTTCTCTGCCTATCGCATCACGAATAGCGTCTATAACCATACCCGTATCATTCGGCCAAACTATTGTCATTCTGCTACCTCTGTAAATACGCTATCCCAAGTATTAGCTATGGTTTCCCAATTATATTCTTTAGAACTGAACTTAGCTACAGTCTTGATAGATAGCTCTTTATACAACTCTTTATCCGTATAAATTTTTTCCATAGCCTCGGCTACTGCTTCTGGACTTACTAACCTACCTACCGTCATAGCCCCACCATCCAACATTAAATCACTGTGGGTAGGAATCAGGATGCCTATGTCTTTGTACACTTCTCCACAAGCACTGTGGTCTGGTACAATTTGGGGAGCCCCTGTAATAGCATGTTCCATGTTTGGAAGTCCCCACCCCTCCCCTAAAGATGTGTTTAGTCCTACATCTGTGGCATTATAAATAAGGTTTAGTTTGTTATCTGAAACTCCCTGAATACCAGAAACATTTCCAGATACAATTAATCTCTTACCTATTCCAAGTCTGGAAGCAAGATCACGAACATCTATATGTTTTGCATCTACATTACCACAGTGCATGTATAGAGATACCGACATTGGCTTCCCATCTGCAAATAGTTTGAAACCTTCCATAGTCAATTCCAGTCTTTTTCTTGGTTGATTACGGTTAGCATTTAGAAAGGTAAACGACTCATCACTAAACAGGTCTTTGTTGTTAGAGTTAGCAAATAGAACTTCTTTAGCTTGGTTCCTTTTTTCAAACAGTTGGTGAAAAATATCCTTTGAAATACCATGTGGTATAATCCCAAAATTATAGGTGGGACACGCAGTTTCCGCCACCTTCTTTCCAAACTCTGTGTAGGTATACGCCTTCTGTACTATATCAAAATTATCGTACCAATAGGGGGAGTGTCCTACCGCATCTACTGGAAAATAAATTACTATCTTTGGAGGAGTTTCCTTCCCAAAAATTTCTTTTATTTCATTTAGGTAAGAATTTATAATCCAAACATCATTTAGTATAAATACTACGTCTATTGGATGTCGTTTGAATACGTCCTTTAGTCTTTTTATTCCGTATAAATCCCCACCAAATTGTGCTGGATATATTGGAAAGGGAAGTCCATGTGGATCTCCTCTATAGTTTACTCCAAGTCCTACAATATTATATCTGTCCCTAGGAAGGTTAGCAAGTATAGAGTGGGATACTCTTGAAAATCCTGTTGGTGTTACCAGGTCTGAAACCCATAGTATATTAATTTTATCCTTCATCCTCGTTCTCCTTTATATTATAATTGATTTACGAAAATCCTCTGGTACAACTTCCGTACCATTTACCTCTTCCAAAATAGTAGCTCTTGTTCCGTGTGATAGCCTCTTTGATGGAGACTTTATTAATTTGTCCAATTCTGCCTTCAAGTTTCTAATGGTATCTCCCCTTATATTACCTGCTTGAATGTTAGAGTATGAAATTTCAGCGTCTCTCCAAGAACCGATAGCCCAGGCTGAATTCTCAAGACTACCCTCTAATACAATAAGTGCTGTCTTAATAATGATAATATCCTCATCCTTCTTCTGAATAAGTCCCTCAGATTCGGCAAATTCAAAGTCAGCGTAGGAAGTGTTTCTAGTTACTGATCCACCTTCAGTAATCTTATACTTGCTTCCCCAGTATCTTTCAAGACCTCTAACGGCAGCAATAAGGGCTATTAATAGCCATTCATCCATATAACGGTAAGATGCACTGTCAATATCCCCTATTCTAACTCTTAGAAATGGGATTAGATAATCAATAGATTCTGCCATTATTCGTCCTCCAAATTCTCAGAAACCAAAAAGGAATCTGTGGTGGTGTGCCAACTATCATTAATACTAAATTCTACATGACTTTGAATACGCCACTTACCCGCCTGATCTAAATCTCCTGAAACAGATGTATACTGTATATATCCATCAGAACCATCGGTATAGAATTCTGCTTCCTGTTCTACATAAGATCCATCAGGCTTCTTGAATATAATTTGTTTTACTGTACAATCATGGAGATCAACAACACCATCAACATCAATGATTCTTATTCTGAATATTGTGCCTACATCTCCTAAACGTAGTTTTTCTATCTCTTCCATTATGTCTCCTACTTTCTTCCAAAGTCTTTTACTACTAGGTTATTTATATACAAATCTTTGATGAACACATCGTCCCTATATATTTCTAAGTCATTTCTATATTGTCTTACACAACTTAGTAAGAAAATTAGAACGTATAGATTGAAGTCCACCATTGTAGAAGTTTGTAATTGAGTTGCATCATCTACTAGCAGTATACTGTGCTGTATAAGGTCAATACCTTCTGTAGTTTGATTCTGTATTGCATTATTTACAGTCAAGAACGCAGGTGCTATGTAGAAAATTATTTCTTCGGCAGTTTGTAATTGTAAAGCATCCCGTACTTCAAGTACATGGTGCTGTACAAGTCCTACAATATCGCTAGTCATACCCTGAGAACTATTCTGTACCACAAGAGTATGATGTTGAACTAATGTTACATTCTCTGCACTATGATCTTGTAGTGCGTTCTGTACAGCAAGAGTTACCTTTAATAATACATTCTCAGATGTTTGTAACTGACTTGCATTGTTTACAACAAGAGTACTGTGTTGTACAAGGGTTGCACTATCAACAGTTTGAGCCTGAGTAGTGTTGTCTACTACTAATATATTGTGTTGTACAAGAACTACGTTCCCCGCTGTCTGAGCCTGAGAAGCGTCTTGAACTTCTGCTACTACTGCACCAGGAGCATGAGGAGTTACTACACAATTTTCTGCTGTTTGTAATTGAGATGCGTTATCTACAGCGAGTATGTTGTG
>Ga0315291_10002902_pt1 | contig 22276 bp, 23 predicted proteins | sample YL17G12_20_MG_FD_203070 | JGI IMG/M metagenome (GOLD analysis project Ga0315291, IMG submission 203070) | Sediment microbial communities from Yellowstone Lake, YNP, Wyoming, USA - YL17G12_20 | ecosystem: Environmental > Aquatic > Freshwater > Lake > Sediment | place: USA: Wyoming | collected... | reverse complement strand
GACAACGTGACCAATTGACCAAGTAACTAATAAGCCCAGATAACGGTGGCAACTTCCGGCACAGGCTACTTGATTAGTCAAGCAATTGTGTGGTCGTGTCGTCTTGACTATCAGACTTAGAGACCATTAGACTAAATCGTTCGCCCTGCAACTCCGAGGTCCATTCAGCGCCATCGTGCGGACAGGATCTCACCTTTTCCTGCTCTCTGGGCCGCCGTAACAGCGCTTACTCGTCCTCATCAACGTTTTTCTATATATTGCAGCTATTATATACAAGAAGGCACGCTTGTCAATAGCAGCTTTCCGGGATTTCATTTTCTCCCCTCCCCTGTTGTATAATAGGCCTGATGATTGAGTTGAACATTCCCGGACGAGGCAATCTACACCTGCATCACCTCGTCACTGACGTGAACGGCACGCTGGCCGTGGACGGGCAATTGCTGGACGGCCTGGTCAAGAAAATCGCCGCCTTGGGTGACCGCTTGGCCGTCCACCTGCTGACCGCTGACACGCACGGACGCCAGGCCATCATTGACGGGCAGCTCAACCTGAAAGCTGTTCGTATCCCACCCGGGAACGAGGCAGCCCAAAAAGCCGACTACGTCCGCCGCCTGGGCGCGGAGACGGTCGTCGCCATCGGGCAGGGCGCCAACGACGCCGGAATGCTCGAGGCGGCTGCCCTGGGCATCTGCGTGATGTCCCAGGAGGGCGTCGCTGTCGAGACCCTGCTGGCCGCTGACCTGGTCACGCCGGATATCTTTGCGGCCCTCGAATTGCTGGATAAACCCCTACGGATCGTCGGGAGTTTACGCAAATGAACCTGACAGAAGAAAACCCCTTCCCGGAAGAACCCATCCGCCTGCCGCCCGCGCGGCGCAAGCGGAGGCGGTACCTCGTCTCGCCAGGCGATGACGAACGCGCCGCCCTGTTGGAAAACCTGGCGCGGCGTGCCTTCCCCACGTTCGAATTCTTCCTCTTCTCCCTGTTGTGCGGGGCTGTCTTGGGCGCGGGATACATCCTGGATTCGCAAAGCCTGCTCCTGCTCGGCGTCTTGATCGCGCCCCTGATGACACCCTGGGTTGGCCTGACGCTGGCGAGCGTCACCGGCTCGGGGCGCTTCTTCCTGCAAACGCTCGGAGGGCTGCTCATTGGCGGTATCCTGGTCTTCGGCGGCGGATTGCTGGCCGGGCTGGCGGCGCGCATCTGGCTGCCGCTGCCGCTCTCTCTAGCGGATATCAATTCTCATCTATGGTGGCCGAACATGGTCGTTTTGGCACTGGGCGCGGTGCTGCTGGTCGTTTCTTTCGTCCGCTCGGAGGATAAGCCCTTCCTGCCCAGCGTGATGCTGAGTTACGAGTTGTTTCTGCCGTTGAGCGCCGCCGCCTTCGGGCTGGGGAGCGGCCTGCCGGACGCCTGGCCGAACGGCTTGCTGGTCTTTCTCGTCCACCTGACGCTGGCCACCTTCCTGGGTGTGATCGTCCTGGCCTTCCTGCGTTTCCGCCCGGCCACGTTCGCTGGTTACATCCTGGCGGTCCTTATTCTCTCGTTGACTTTGATCGTCGTCCTCGGTTTGGCCGGCATCGGGACATTCATCCCGGCTCAGTCGGCGACGCCCACTCCGTCGCAGACTCTCGCGCCTGAACCGACTCACTCGGTGACGCCCGCTCCTCAGCGCACATCAACCGTCACCCTCACCCCCTCGCCGACCGGCCCGACCGCTACGCCAACGCTGCAAATCCCCGCCTCTGTCACGCCGACGCGCACCATCACGCCCCAACCGACGCCGGTCTACGCGCGCATCTACTCTGCCGAGGGTGGTGGCGCCATTGTTCGTTCTGAACCAGGCACCGGCGTGATCCTGAAATCGCTCATCAACGATATTCAGATCGAGGTCCTGCCAGAGGTCAAGACTTATAACGGGGTCGTCTGGGTGCACATCCGCACGCCGGATGGCACCGAGGGATGGGTGATGCAAATGGTGCTGGTATTTGCCACCCCGGCGCCTTATTGGCCGCCATCCGCTACACCCTAAAATAGAAAAGGATTTAGGTGGGGCGCACCTTCGAGGTGCGCCCCACCTAATGAAAAACAGGAGTTTTTTGCATGCCCATCCATTTTGGCACTGACGGCTGGCGTGCCGTCATCTCGGATACTTTCACGTTCAACAACCTACGTCTGCTGACCCAGGCCATCGCTGATGCGGTGGCCTCCGAGTATTGGGACAAGAGCGGCAACGGCAAGAATAAGCCCGACCTGCACAAGATGGTGGTCGGCTTCGACACGCGTTTCCTCTCGGATCGCTACGCCGGGGAAGTGGCGCGCGTCCTGGCCGCCAACGGGTTCACGGTCTACCTGGCCCAGTCCGACGCGCCGACGCCCGCCATCTCGTACGCGGTGTGTAATCTCAATGCCATCGCGGGCGTGATGATCACCGCTTCGCACAACGCCCCTCGCTATAACGGCGTGAAGCTCAAGTCGGCTTACGGGGGATCGGCGCTGCCCGAACAGTGCCGCCGGGTGGAGGTCTACATCAACGATAACGAGGAGCGGGCCAGGGGTCCGAATCTGATGGATTTCGACCAGGCGCGCCAGGCCGGTTTGATCCAGCGTTTCAACCCGCTGACGGCTTACTTCGACCACGTCCGCAAGTTGATCAACTGTGACATCATCGCCGAGAATCCGCAGCGCTTCGTGGTGGACTCGATGTACGGCTCCGGGCGCGGCGTCATCAAGACCTTTTTACACGGCACTGGCTGCGAGATAAGCGAGATCCGCGGCGAAATGAACCCCGGCTTCGGGGGGATGCACCCCGAACCAATTGCCCGTTACCTCAGCCCGCTGGCTGGCGCGGTCAGCACTGGCATGGGCGATTTTGGCCTGGCCACGGACGGCGACGCCGACCGCATCGGTGCGATGGACGGGCGCGGGACCTTCGTTGACCCGCACAAGATCATGGCCCTCTCCCTGCGCTACCTGGTCGAAAAGCGCGGCTGGAGCGGCGCGGTGGTGCGCACCGTCTCGACCACGCGCATGATTGACCGCCTGTGCAAGCGTTACGGTTTGAAACTCTACGAGACGCCAGTCGGCTTCAACCACATCGCCGATTACATGCTGACCGAGGATGTGCTGATCGGCGGCGAGGAATCGGGCGGCATTTCATTCAAGGGACACATTCCCGAAGGCGATGGACCGATCATGGGACTGCTGCTGGTCGAGATGATCGCCGCCGCGCATAAGCCGCTGCACAGCCTGGTCGAAGAGCTGCTGGCGGAAGTCGGCCCGGCATTCTACGAGCGCACCGACTTGCGCCTGAGCCACCCGCTCGCCAAGGCCGAGATGACTGAGTACCTGACCAGGCAAGCCCCGGCCGGGATCGGCGGCCAGAAGGTGGTCGAGGTTGGCAACATTGACGGGGTCAAATACATCCTGGCCGACGATTCCTGGCTGCTCATCCGGCCTTCCGGGACGGAACCAGTCTTGCGCGTCTACGCCGAAGGCCGCGACATGAAAATGGTCAAAGCTTTGTTGGGTTACGGTGAAAAAGTCGCCGCGAGCGTGACGTAATCAACCACAAATGAAAGGGATAAACACAGATTGGGATAAACCAATCTGTGTTTGTCTGTAGCAATAAATCATGATAGCCAAACTCTCCTATCCCCTCGCCATCCTCGAGGCCGTCTTCGTCAACATCATCTGGGCCTCCTCGTTCATCTTCGTCAAGCTGTTGCTTAAAGACCTCGGCCCGCTGACCATCGGCGGGCTGCGCTATTTCATCGGCTTCCTGGTGCTCCTCCCGTTCATGCTGCGCAAAGGCAGACTCGACGCCCTTCCGCGCCGGATGTGGCTGCGTCTCCTCCTGATTGGATTGAGCGCCTACACGATCGGCAACGGCGCCATGTTCTGGTCGTTGAAGTATCTGCCCGCCACCACCGTTTCGTTTATGATGAGCATGATCACGCTGCTCGTACTCTTTGGCAGCATTCTCTGGCTGAAAGAAATCCCCACCCTTCTCCAGACCGTCGGCATCCTGGTCACGCTGGGTGGGACGGCCCTTTTTTTCTTAGTTGGTCTCAAGCCTGGCGAGCCGCTTGGGATGGCCATTCTCAGCATCGGGCTGATCAGCTTCACCCTCTTCGGCGTATTGGGACGTGAGGCGGCGCGCGGCCAGAAGGTGGATACCCTTTCCCTGACGGCCATTCCGTTGGCCCTCGGTGGCGGACTCTTGCTCCTGGTCGCCTTACCGCTCGAAGGCCTGCCGCACGCTTCGCCCGGGACCTGGGGCTTGGTGCTCTGGCTGGCAGCCGTCAACACCGCCCTGGGTTATATCCTGTATAATCACGCCCTGCAGGTGCTGACTGCCTTCGAGATGAACGTGATGCTCAACCTCTCCCCTCTCTGGACTGCGCTGATGGCCTGGTTCCTGCTGAGTGAACGGTTGTTACTTTGGCAGTGGATTGGCATGGTCATCGTCGTCGTTGGCGTGGCGTTGGTGCAGCGCAGGCAAGGCATTAAAAGCATGTAGGGCGGGATTCGTGTCCCGCCCTACCCTCTCTACACTCTTTCCTCTCCTAACTTGCGGGCTTGGCCCGTAAACGCCGCGCCAGAAGAATCACCATCACCAGCACCACCGCCAGGACGATCAATCCTGGAAGGCCAAACTCGTCCGCAAAGCCGGTTTTCGCCAGGGCGGTAGCTGTGACCATGGCGGTCGCCGTCTTGTTGGCGATGGCCGTCTGGGTTGCCTGGAGGTCCAGGAGGGCCATAGGATCCAGCGTCGAGGTTGCGGTCGAGGCGGCAGTCGCCAGGGCTACCACCAGCGTCGGGCTGAGGGTAGGCGTACTGGTCGCTTTCGGCAAGGGGCTGGGGAGTGCGGTCGGCGTCCAGGCAGAAGCCACGACCGTCTGGGTCATCGCTTGAGCCACCTGCGCATTCTGCGCCTGGATGGTCGCCTCTTGGGCAGCGGTGGCGGCCTTCTGCCGGGGCAGGATGACCAGCGCATACACGGCCATGAAAGCAATGGTTAGGAATACGATTCCTGCCAGGATGCCTGCCGCGATGATGAAAGTGCGGTTATTCGATTCCTCCTTCAAGGGAGGCGTAGAATCGCCACTCAGATTGAGATCGTCGCTTTGGTCTAACATCGCTTCCTCCTCGCTTGAATTATATCACCCCAGCACTTCCAAATTGACCAGTGGAACGGCGACTTGTTCGCCGCCTTCCAGGCGCACCTCGCCAGCCGGCAGGCGCAAGCCATTGGGCATGGCCGTCAGGCCTGGCAACAGCGTCACCAGCGTGCCCACCCGGCCGGCATCAGGCGCCCGAACCAGCCGCACCTGCTGGCCTGAGGCAAAGGACTCCACGTGGCGCGGCTGCGGCGCTTCTTCAGAAACGGGCAGGGGAATGATGATTTCAGGCCGCGCGCCAGTGTAGCAATTGTAAGGTTCTCCATTCGCCGTCACTTCGCGCTTGGAATTGGTGGTCAGGAGCCGGTAAGCAGCCGCGTTCATCGCCCGGCGGTCGAACCCGTCGAGCACCACCACCGGGTAGCTTATCTGCATGGCGAGCGGCAGCAGCGCCGACGAGATACTACCCAGGATCAAGCCGCGCACCGGCAACTCGTTTGCCGCTCGCAAGGCCGCCGCGTCGCTACAGGTGCCGCATAACAGCACCGAGCCGCGCAGGCTGACATCTATCCGGTCGGCGGTTAACGGATCGCCGGGCGAAGAAAGCAAGGGGAGCATCAGCCCAACGTCCACGCGGCCGTTGCCCCATACACCCTCGATGAGGGCGCCGTTCATCGTGATCTCTGCGCCCCGTTCCGGGATAAGGCGGGTGACGACCCCGGGCAGCCCGGCGCGCAGCTCGTACGTTCCCTCGCCGACCTCCAGCAGGATCTGCCCGCTTCCCACTGCCACCACGCGCCCGCTGCGCGGCGAGCGTACGTTCTTTCGGAATAACCCGCCGCGCGCCGCAACGACCTGTCCCTCTTCGACGCGGTCGCCAGTCCGCACCTGCACCAGCGTGTCGGCGATCTCCTCCGAGACCCCCAGCCCGGCGACCACATCCAGCAAGATGTGTGCCTGCCCAAAATTGGCTTCCGCGATCACGTCTACCGGCATGACCTTCTGATCCAGGCGGACCACCACCCGCCCCGGGATGGGCAGAAGCCGCTCGCGGCGGAGGGTGGTGAGGGGCAACACGTGGGCAACGGGTGCGAGCATGGGGCCTAACCTCCAACCGTCCAAAGCCATTTCTTGAGCAGCTCGCGCCGGTGGGCCTGGTCGGCGGGGAAGCGCAGCGGGCGGCCGCGCCCATCCACGATCACGCCCATCGCCGTCCCGTTGACGGTCATGCTGCCGCCGCGGCCGGGGCCAAAGCCGACATCGGCATGGTGGAGAGGCTCGAGGTACAGGCGGGCCGATTGGCCGATGGGCAAGGGCAGGATCTCCAGCGCGCCCGGCTTGACTTCCAGCCGGCTCTCGTTGCCGTTCTCGTAGACCAGTTGGGCGCGCAGAAGGGGCGTTCCAGGCCGGGAGGATGACAACGGCGCGACGACAGTCGCCAATCCGAGGAAGGCACCCGATTCGAGCACCTGGATTGGCAGGATCGCGTTCAGGTTGGCGGCCGCGCCCAGAGCCGGCAGAAGGTTATTCTGATCCAGGATCAATGTGGTGACCCCGACCGGCTGGATGGCATCCAGCAGGATCAGCAGACTCTGGCCTCGCGTGGGCACGTGGGTGATGGCGCTGCCTCCGGCCAGTATAGGTTCGAAATAGGGGGTCATGCCGGGCGCCAGCCGCCGGGCGCAGGGGGAGAAGTCTTTGCTCGCCGCGTTCATCGCCAGGTAAAGGGTCTGGCGGGCAAGGGCCTGTTCAAGGGCCAGGTCTTCAGCCGTTGCCGGGATGGAAGTTGGGTAAAGCGATTTCTGGTAGAGGTAATCTTGCACCACGTCGGCCGGGATGTCGAGCGGCAGCCAGCGGAGGATATCCTCCAGGCTGGTGTACCCCAGCAAACCGGAAAGCCCTTCGCCCAGGCCAAGCTGCGGATAGACGCCCAACGTCAGCTCGCCGCCGAACGAGGCGGCCACCGTTGCGGCCGAGGCGCCGATGTCAATGCCCAGGACACCCTTGCGGGGATCGTAGATCTGGCTGAGGAAGCGGATGATGCGCCCCTGAGCATAGGCCGTCGGCATGAGGTTGCCGCCCGCCCAGGCCCCCAGTTCCTCCACGCCGCCGATCTGGTTCATGCGGATGTGGGCGTAGAGATCGGCCAGGATGCGTTGAGCAGGCAACAGATCCTCGGTTTCGAGCGTAGGGCGTAGGTTCGCGCCGATGCTCAAGGAGGCAGTCAGCGACTTGAATGAAGCCTTGACTTCGGGGACGAGCGCCTGGTTCCCTGCGAACAAGAGCGCCGGGCGTTTATCTGGAGGCAGCAGGTAACAGGCCAGGCCGATGGTTTCGAGGATGCGTTGCATCGATCGCGTGGCGCCGCCGTCGGTGCCTCCAGCAACCAGGATGAGGTCTGGGCGCAGGCGCAGGATGTTGTCAATCTGTTCCTCCGGCTTGCGCCGGTCGTTCATGCCGATGGCCTCGACCACCCGTGTGTAAGTGGTACGCGCCAACCGCTGGGCGCTCTCGAAGGAGACATCTGCTAGGAGGCCGACAACAACCGTTTTGATGGCCGGCCCAGCCGAGATCGTAGCCGCGAACGTATCCACGCCGCTGCCGCCCTGTGAGGGGATGATCAGGCGCAGGTTGGTATCCAACAGCGTCCGGCCAGTGACCGCCTCCAGATTCCTGATGGCCTGGTGCACGCCCTCGCCAACGTTCTTGAACGGCGCGATGGCAGTGGACGCTGCCTGACCGGAGGCGATGAAGCGATAATAGCCTTCGACCACGTCGAAGTGCGTGGCACGCGTTGTGGCGGCGCCAACATCTACAACCAGGAGGGAGTCTGCGTCAACCAGCGAGGTAGGCATAACCGTCTATAAAAAAGATGCGATGAAACTCCACAAGAAGCTCAAGCGTTCGACCAGGGCGGTCATGGCGGAGGCGTAGATCCCCGCGAACAGGACTCCAAAAGTGATCGCGATGAAAACCTTGCCGATCCCGCCCAGGATATCTACCAGACGGTTGCCCTGCGGGCCGCTTGGGGTGGCTTTGGCGCTGAAGTGGAAATAGACCAGCGTGGTCAGCGTGCCGACCAGGATAATGCTGGCCTCGAAGATGCGTTCGGAAACGCTGCCTCCCGTTTTGAGGTCGAAGAGGTTGATCGAGGCGCGGGTCTGCGGGAGGAGCGTGCCCAACACCGCGCCGCCCACCGCTACCGCCGCGCCTGCGCCGACCATGAAGGCCATGGCCGGGTTGCCCAGGTGGGCTGTGCGCGGCGAGAGTTTCATGAGTAGCAACATCCCTAAGAGGAGTGGAACAAGGGATAGGGTGCGCTCCAGCATATCCCCGTAGATCAAGGGCATGAAGAGCTTCGGCCACAGCACCTGGTGCCAGGCCACCGCAGCCGTGTATCCGGCCGAAACGCCGATGAAGATATAGATTGCCAGCCGGAAGAGTGGGTTATCACCCACCAGGTAGCTCAACACCAACAGCGTGAAGATGAAACTCACAATAGCCGTGACGAAATCCAGATTTATCCCGTCGGGCATCGCTACGCCCCTTCCTCTGTCTTGCTCCGGCGGGCGCGCCAGGCAGCGATTGCGCTCGACAAGCCACCAACCAGGATCATCACCTCAGCCAGGAACAGTCCGGCGCTGAAGGCGTCCCAGTAGCGCCGCGTCAGACCCACGCCCTGGAAGACCTGTTCGTTGGCCTGCTCGTAAGCTTTTCCACCCGCCAGGCCGGTCACCAGGCCTTTGATCTGTCCCGAATCATAATAAGGCCGGATCATGGGTTCCGCCTGTGCAGAGATGACCATGATCATCGGCGCAGTGTTCAGGTAATGCCCGGCCTGTTCGATCCAGGTGCGGCCGGTGTCGGCGTTATCGGTCAAAACGAGAACGGCAGCAAAATCGCTTAGATCCTGGACACCCTGGAGCGTCGGCGTCTGCCAGGCGGGGGTGCCCTCGAGGGTGTAAGTTGCAGCCGCTGGCGGATCCTCGGCAAAACCAAGTATGCCAGCCGGGCCTCCGGCCAGATAGCCCAGGTTTACATATTCCGGCGGGGTCGGGAGCCTCTTCATGAAAGAGTCAGCCAGGATCGGGCCGGTTGGCGAGGTGGAGAGTATCGCCAGACGAGGGCCTTTAAAGAGCAGGTGTTCGATCACCGGCGCAGCCGCCGCCTCCAGCTCGCCGGAGAGCGCCGGTTCGTAATCGAAGACCATGAGAACTGACGGATTGGCCCTTAAGCCGTTGATCAGGCCCCTGGTCGTGCTCAACTCGGAAGGATAGACAACCCCAGGGACGGTCTGGATACCGGTCGCGAGCGGCAGGCCTACGGCCAGGATCAACACCAGGGCAATGATCCAGCGCAGGAGGCTGGTAGAGCGCAGGCGCGTCTGGCCAGACAAAGGACGGGGTTCGCTTTCTGCGGCCACCAGGCGCTCCAGGCTGGCTGCGTGACGCTGCTGGCTCTCCGTCATCTGGAGCTTGGCGGAGTAGGCCTGCGGCTTGCGCAGCGTTCCCAGCCCGGGGCTGAGGGGGAGCACACCGCTCAATCCGGCCAGCGGTCCCCCGATGGCGGCCTCCTCTTTCTCTTCCTCTTGCGGGGCCTTGCTCTCGGCCATCACCGCCTCGACCGGGCGCATGGCCTGCACCCAGGAGGGCAGTTCTGCCGGCGCGATCTCTGGCTTCTCGGCCGCCCCGGCGGGAGCTTTCTTCTCGCCCCTTTCCGGCTTCAGCATGGATAACCATTCCGGAGTTTCCATCAGGAGGTTCGCCTCGCGCTCGCCTGCTGGCAGAGCTGCCTCTTCCAGGGCGGCAGGTGAGGGGACTTCAGCCGGGGCAGCGCCCTCCTCGAACTCCGCCAGCCAATCGGGCATGATTTTGCCTGGTTCTTCGACAGGCTTGCTTTCCTTTGGGCTGGCAAAGGCCGGTGCAGCCGGTTCTTCTTGCGCGGGGGGTGCCTCTGTTTCGAATTTCGCCAACCAATCGGGGATCTCCTCAGCAGGAGGCTTCGTTTCGGGTGTGAAGGAGGGTTCGGGTGTGAAGATCGAGACGGCCGGTTTTATTGTTTCCTTGGGGACAATTGGAGGCAAGTTCGCAGGCCAGTCGGGCGTTTCTGCCGGAGGCGCAGGCTCTGGCGTTGGTTTCTCCTTGGGAGCAGCCGCCTCAAAGACAGCGCCCGGCGCAGGCGGTTTCGCCTCTTCCGCAAAGGTGCTCGCCTGAAGTCCCGCCAACCAATCTGGCGATTCCTCGAAAGGTACATCAATGTGCGGAAATTCACGCGTCGGCGTTTTGGATTCAGCCTGCAGCTTCATCAGCCAATCGGGAAGCTCCTCAGAGGGTGCAGACTTCGGACCGGTTGGCGGTACAGCCGAGCCTTTCTCAGGCTCGGCTTGGAGGCCAGCCAACCAGGTGGGTAGTTCTTCAGGGGGCTTTGCTTCAGCGGGGGCGGCCTGGATGTGGCCAGGTCTGGCAGGCGCAGGCTCGCTTTTCTGATCAGGAAACCAATCCGGCAGGCCTTCCAATAGTGCCGAGGCTGTCGGCTTAGATTCTGGCGGGAAGGGCGGCGCTCCACCGGCCGTTGGCGCGGGCTTTTCTTTCTCCTCCTGGCTCAAGCGTCCCAGCCAGTCCGTGCCTTCCGATGGTGCGATAGGCTCCTCCTCGGCAGGCGTCCCTGGCTGGATTGGAGATTTGTCGCGGATACTTGCAAGCCAATCTGGTACTTTCTCTTCCTCCTTAGCGCCGGCCTCCAGGCCGGATAACCAATCGGGCAGTTTTACGTCTACTGGCTGCGGGGCAGATTCCGCTCCGGTTGGGAACGGCCAGCCCTCGTCCGCGAAAGGTTTCGCTGGCTGCGCCGGGGGAGTCTGGCTATCCTGATCACGCAAGTCGCGCAGCCAGGAGGGCAGGGCGCGTTCCAGTTCGGCGGTATTCTCTCTGGTCGGTACGTCGCCAGCTTGGATGGATTCTGGCTCCGCAAAAGGCGCGGCGCCTCTTTTCATCTCAGACGTTCTTTGCTCTACCGGCTCCTCACCAGGATGGATCGGGGGGCGGTTATCGGGCGAAGAGGCCAACAGCGGCTTCAGCCGCGCCCCGCAAAACGCACACTTCTCCAATTCGTCGGAGTTGGGTTTGCCGCACATCGGGCAGCGCAGATCGGCCATCACTTTCCCCCTCTCGAGGGATCGCTCCCGTAGGGCCGGTCAGCGCCAAACAGGACGCGCAGGCCGGTGGTCAGCGAACCCAGGGCAACGCCAATCAGGATGCCGCGCGCCCCAGCCGCCGCCAGTACCTGGACGATGAACGGCCGGATCAGGTCGCCCAAGATCGGCACGTTGCCAACAAATGGAAGCGGCACAGTGCCCAGCAAGATCAATAAAGCTGTAACCAGGAAGATAACCGAAATCAGGTTGTTGCGGCGGCGCAGCAGGCGGATGCTGGCGTACATCAGCGTGACGGCCAGCATTGCCATCAAGCTGGTTTCGACCGGTAGTTGGATCGCCTTGAAGATCAGGGCCATCAGGGCGTGATCCGGCCGCAACCACAACCCAAGGATCAAAGTGGTGAGCAGGGAAAATATCAGGATCAGGCTGTAAATCCCGCCTTTCTCTTTGCTGCGGATCTTATCGGTATGGACAGCCAAAAGGTTGAAGAGGCCAAGGAAAAGGGCAACCGCGGCCAGGATGATGACCCAATTCAGGATCGTGATACGCAGGTTGACCAGGATGGGAAGCTCGACAAAGTACCCCACCAGCATGATGAGGCCGGTGGCAATGGCAATGACGGCGGAAAACAGTCCCCTCAGCTTCACAGCACACCTGCCAGTTTCAGGAGGGCGCCCACGAGAATGCCGATTACGATCAGCCAGCGCAGGATGTCCTGGACGGTTAGGCTGGCGGAGTGGAAAGGCCTGGCCTTGAGGTATGCCCCGGCCGCGTACAACTCCTCGCCGATCAGTGGATCCTGCGCGCTGGCGTAAAGGATGGCCTGGGCCGTCAGATTATCGCTGCCTGCCAGTGTGGAGGTGTTTCCCCGTTCGGCGGTATCGGTCAATAATGCCACTTCGACGCCGAAGTTCCCCATCAGCACATTGGCTGAGAGGTTCTCATCCTGCATCACCGGCAGAACGCCTGCCGCGTAGGAGAAGGGGGTCAGGCCGGTCAGGCGTGCGGGGGTAGCGTTATATCCGGTCGAGAGGGCGGCTTGCCCGGAGGCCAGCAGCGCGTCTTGGGAGAGGATGGTTACCGCGCCGTCGCCGGAGGTCGCCACCGGAGGCCGGTCGCTGGCTGCAGTCAGCTCGGAGAGGCGGCGCAGCATTTCCAGGCCTGCCAGCTCGGCGGCGCTCTGCGGCGTGGTCAACCCGCCGCGTCCCAGCGAGATGTGCAGCCGGCTGCCTTCTTCTACCGCCTGGCCGATGGCCTTGCGCAGGCGGGCAAACGCCGGGATCTCTCGAAACGCCGGCGTGGACTTTCGGCGCAGGAACGCCAGTCCTGCCATCAGGATTGCGCTGAGAATGACCAGGCCAAAGCCGGCCAATCCGACCCAGTTCACGCTGTGCCTTCCTCTCGCAGAAAAGCGGCGAACGCCTGCGCCTCTTCGTCATCTTCGAGCAGGTGCGCCAGCGCGCCGACCTGGGTGTCCGAAAAGGCCGGATGCAGGAGCGGCGCTCCCAGGTACAATGCCTGCGCGCCGAGCACGGTCAGCGGCCTGGCAGCCTCCAACGCCCAGGCTGCCAGGTTCTCCAGCCCTAGGCGGCGCAGGAAGTCGGCCCAGGCGGGCCACGATGTACGAAAGTCAGAAGGGCTCATTCTCTGCATCGGACGCCTATACGCTCTAGTATAGCACACCCAGGACACATTCAGACTTACACAACAGTTAGTACCACACAGAACAGATGAGCGTAGATTGATTCTATATCCTCACGCGCAACAGGTCAAGTAGCCATAGTATAATGCATTTGAAGATTCTTTCACGTGAGGGAACCATGACTGAACGAAAAATCCGCGTTTTGGTCGCCAAGCCCGGTTTGGACGGTCACGACCGCGGCGCCAAGGTGGTCGCCCGAGCCCTTCGGGATGCCGGCATGGAAGTCATTTACACCGGCCTGCGCCAGACCCCGGAGATGATCGCCGAGGCCGCGCTCCAGGAAGATGTGGACGCGGTTGGGCTTTCCATACTCTCCGGCGCGCACATGGCGCTCGTCCCGCGTGTGTTCGAGCTGCTCAGGGCTAACGGTCAGGAGCGCGTCAAAGTTTTCCTGGGCGGCATCATCCCAGACGAAGATGTACCCCTCTTGAAAAAGATGGGCGTTGCTGGCATTTACGGTCCCGGCACCTCTACCGACGATATTGTGCGGGATGTGCGCCAGGCTTTATTGGCGAAGTGATGATTACGTTTTACGTTTTCCGCTCTACGTGTTCGCAGTACGTAAAACGTGAAGTGTAAGGATCCAGCGATGAAATTGGTTGATGCCGTCCTTTCCAGCGACCGTCTGGCGCTCTCCCGCCTGCTGACCCAGGTAGAGAACGACACGCCCGAAGGCCGCGCCGCCCTCGATGCCCTCTTTCCCCACACCGGAAAGGCGCATCTGATCGGCGTGACCGGCGCACCTGGGACGGGGAAATCCTCGCTTGTCAACCAACTGGCGCTCTACTACCGCAAACAGACGGGAAAACGCGTCGCCGTCGTCGCCGTGGACCCGACCAGTCCCTTCACCGGCGGCGCGCTGCTCGGCGACCGGGTGCGGATGCGCGACCTGGCTGGCGATGCGGACGTGTTCATCCGCTCGATGGCCTCGCGCGGCTCGCTCGGAGGCCTGGCCCACGCAACGGCGGCCCTATCGCAGGTCTTCGACGCGGCCGGCTACGAGATCATTTTCATCGAAACGGTCGGAGCGGGACAGGCGGAGGTAGACATCGCCCGCCTGGCGCACACCACGCTGGTGGTCGTGGCGCCGGGCTTCGGGGATGAGATCCAGGCCATCAAGGCCGGCATCCTGGAGATCGCCGACATCCTGGTGCTCAATAAAGCTGACCAGCCGGGCGTGGAAATCACCGAGCGCGCCCTGCGCGATATGCTCGAGCTGGCGCATCCGGTGCGACGCATCTTCCAACATCATGGTAGCCTGATTTCGGGCTACCATCATGGCAAGGTTGAAACCCTCGATGCCCCTGTCAGTTTGCCTGAAAATCTATGGGTACCCCCGATCCTGCGCACCATCGCCATCCAGGAGACAGGCTCCGTCGAACTGGCCGAAGCCATTGCCCGTCACAGGGAGCACCTGCGCCAGAGCGGAGACTGGTCGCGCCGCGAGCATGCCCGCCTGGAACGCGAGGTCGAGGCGTTGATCCAGGAGACTCTGGCGGCGCAATTCCGCGCCAACATCCAAGCAGCTTACTACGAGAAGGTGCTTGTTCAGGTTTTCGAGCACCAGCTCTCGCCGTGGGAGGCTGTCAAGGCCTTGCTGAATGGGAGGCAGACATGATCTACGGTGAACGCATCCGTCTGCGCAGTGTGGAACGGGATGATATTCCCCTTTTTGTCGGCTGGTTGAACGACCCCGAAGTGATCGAGAACCTGATGATGAGATTGCCCATCTCGACCACCGACGAAATCCGCTGGTTCGAGAAATTGGCCGACCTCGCTCCAGAAGAGAAACCGCTGGCGATTGAAATCCACGCGGGGGATGGCTGGCGGCTCGTTGGCAACAGCGGTTTCCATAATATCCAGTGGGTGAACCGCTCTGCTGAGATCGGTCTCTTCATCGGCGATAAATCTATCTGGAATCACGGCTATGGCACAGAAACGGTTCGCCTGCTGCTCAAGCACGGCTTCGAGACCCTCAACCTGAACCGTATTTACCTGCACGTCTACGAACCCAACAAGCGCGCCATCCGCGCTTACGAGAAGGCTGGCTTCGTGCTCGAAGGATGCTTGCGGCAGGCAAGATACAAAAACGGCCAGTATCAGGATGAATTCATCATGAGCGTTCTGCGTTCAGAATGGGACGCTCAACGTGGAATGGAGTAGCCATGCCCCCACGTTCGCATGAAATGCAAGTATACGGCGGCATCAAATTGTATGCCGGAACGGCCTCCCCGGAACTGGCTCAGAAGATTGCCGACCACCTCAGCGAGGAGCTGTGCGGGCGGGACATCGTCCTTTTCCCCAACGACAACTTGTTCGTCAAACTGCACGGCAGCGTGCGCGGCCAGGACGTATACGTGATCCAGACCACCTCCGCGCCTGTCCAACGGAATCTGATGGAGCTTCTCATCATGCTCCAAACGCTTCGTATGGATTCGGCAGCGCGGATCACCGCGGTCATCCCTTACTTGTGTTATGGACGCTCGGACAAAAAAGACCAGCCGCGCATCCCGATCACTTCCCGACTGGTGGCAGACATGATCGAGGTCGCCGGTGCGGATCGCTACATGACCCTCGACCCGCACGCCGGACAAGTCCAGGGCTTTTTCTCTATCCCCGGCGACGTACTGACCGCCTCACATCTCATTACCGATTATATCAACCAGAACATCCGGGCTGGCTTGAAAGACCCGGTCGTCGTGACCGTGGACCTGGGCTATGCTAAAAAAGGCCGCAACATCGCTGCCGACATTAATGTTCCCATTGCTTTCATCGAGAAGCGCCGCGCGGCCAACGACGCCAACGCCGAGGCGCTCACCATTATCGGCAGCGTCAAAGACCGGGATGTCATCCTGGTAGATGACGAAATTGATACCGGCGGTTCGGCGGCACAGGCCGTCCATCTCGTCAAAGACAGCGGCGCACGGCGCATGTACGTCGTCTTTATCCATCCGGTCTTCTCGGCGAACGCCGCCGAACGACTGGCCGCCCTGCAGGTGACCGAATTCATCACCACCGACTCCGTCCCCATCCCGCCTGAAAAGCGCGCCCTGCTGGGCAATCGGCTGACAGTCCTTTCGGTCTCGTCGCTGCTGGGCGAGGTCATCCGCCGCGCCCACGAGGGTCGCAGCGTAGGTGAGATGTTCAACGAGTAGTGTCCACTCAATCAATTTTTTCAAGGAGGAACCCATGAAAGGCAACGACAAGATTATCGAAAAACTGAATGCCCTGCTGGCCGACGAACTGACGGCCGTCAACCAGTATATCGTGCACTCGGAGATGTGCGCCAACTGGGGCTATGACAAGCTCCACACAGTCTTCGAAAAGCGCGCCATTGATGAGATGAAGCACGCCGAAAAGCACATTGCGCGCATCCTCTTCCTGGAGGGACGGCCAATTGTCAGCAACCTGAACAAGATCAACATTGGGCCGGATGTCGAGACGCAGCACAAGAGCGACTGGGCTGCCGAGGAAGGCGCGATCAAAGCCTACAACGATGCCGTCCGCCTGGCCGTCGAACTCAGCGACAACGGGACGCGCGAGTTGCTCGAAAACATCCTCAAAGACGAGGAAGATCATATTGACTGGATCGAAGCCCAACTCGACCAGATCAAGCAGATGGGCGTCCAGCCGTATCTGTCCGAGCAGATTTCGTAATCCTCGCTTGGGCGGGGTTTCAGACCCCGCACAGAACATATGCCTGAACTCCCCGAAGTCGAGACCATCGTCCGCGCGTTGCGCCCGGCCCTGGTCGGCAAGACGATTCTCTCTGCTGACCTGCTCTGGAAGCGCACCCTGGCCGCGCCCTCCCCTGAGGCGTTTAAAAAGCGTATCAAAGGTCAGCAAATCCTATCGGTTTCACGTCGAGCCAAATTTTGCAACTTTCAACTTTCAACCCTTCGAGAACCTCACCTGTACCTGCGGCACTGGGGCAGGCAGGGCAAGCCATTCAACCTTCTTGTCCACCTGCGCATGAGCGGCGCTCTCCTGGTCAAAGAAGGTGCTTTTACGCCTGCAAAGCACGACCGCCTGGTCTTGACCCTTTCGGACGATCTTTCCTTGATCTTCAACGATGCACGCAAGTTCGGGCGCGTCTGGTTGACCGCGAATCCGGACGAGGTGCTGGGCGACCTCGGGCCGGAGCCGCTCGATCCATCCATCACGCCGCAAGCATTCTACGAACGCCTGCACGGGCGTCGTCGCCAGCTCAAGCCGCTTCTGCTCGACCAGAGCTTCATCGCCGGCCTGGGCAACATCTATACCGACGAGGCCCTGCATATGGCGCGTCTTCATCCGCTGGCGCAATCGGATTCAGTTACGCCGGAGCAGGCCGAGGGTCTATGGCGAGCCGTGCGCGCGGTGCTCGAAGAGGGCATCCGCAGCAACGGCGCCAGCATTGACTGGGTCTATCGCGGCGGTGAATTCCAGGATCACTTTCGCGTCTATGGGCGACACGGGGAACCCTGTCCGGTCTGCGGGACGAAGATCATACGTCTGGTGATTGGTCAGCGCGGGACGCATTTCTGTCCAACCTGTCAGCCGCTCGAGGGAGATTGAACATGGAATGGAATCTTACAACGATTGGCTTACTCCTGGCTGTGCTGATCTTCGGTTACTTGATCGGCCTGCTGGAGGCCAGACTGAAAAGCGCCAAGAAAGAAGGGCGGCCCGCCAAGCCACCTGCAGATGAAGCTCTTCCATCCCTGGAGGGCGAGATCGAGGTCTTGCGTGCTTGGCGTACCCGCGCCGGGAAACTGGGTCTGGAGATGGGCGGCCAAAGAATTGAGGGCAAGGAGATGTTGCAGCCCGAACAGCATCGCAGGTTGGTCAATCTCCTGCTCGAACTGCGTCCCTGGCTGGAGGCCGCGCCAGATTTGCCGCCTGCTCGCTCCGGCCAGGAACAGCCAGCCAAGCCGCCTATCCCAGCCAAAACCAAAGAGCCAAAGGTAGAACAACCTGCCGTGGCCGCCTTCAGCATCGTGGCGCAAATTGACCAGATCCTGCAGGACAGGCTGACCGGCACGCCGCTGGCAGGCAGAGGCATTCACTTGCAGGAATCGCCTGAAGGGGGCGTGATGGTTTGGGTTGGATTACAGCGTTTCGAGGGGATAGATGCCGTACTTGACCCGGAGGTCAAAGCCGCCATCCGGCAGGCTGTGGAAGCGTGGGAAAAGAAGCCGTAATAAAATTTGCTCGGCCGGGGGATAAGCGCACGACCGAGCCGGTTTCACCGATTAGGCCTTCGGCAGGCTTTTTACCAAATACAATTTCCCTCTGTCAAACCCGCGTTCGAGATAATACCGGCGCGTCCCCACCGCAGCAATAACTGCCATGCGGTGGAAGCCGCGCCTTTGGGCGATCTTCTCCGCCACCTCAAGCAGCCGCGTGCCGAGACCCGTGTGCTGCGCGGCTCCATTCCCTTCTTCTCCCACCGGCAGCGATTGGCCGTAAACGTGTACTTCGCGAACGATGGCCGCGTCATCTAGGTCGCCCAATCCTGTAGAAGGCGAATCCACATTCGGCAAGCAGAGTCGCAGGAACCCGGCGATCTTATCCTCCGGCGTTACGAATGATAGAAAATGCTCCTCCGCGCTGTCTGCGGGATAGGCCAGATCATCCAACTCCAACGCGCTTGTCTCTACAGCTTGCTCGCGCACCTCCCGGCAGCGGATGCAATTACAGCGCGTCCCGCGCCGTCGCAGCTCGGCGTGAACATCCTGCCGCAAGCTGGTACGTTTATTCCCTGCCACCACGTGTGTCGAAGGTATATCGCGGACCACGCGATTAACGCGGCAATAACGCGGGATGGCCGGCTTAAGGTCTGCAATCAGCGCTACCAGTTCTTCCTGCGTGTACGGCTGATATTCGCCGCGTCGCCAGTATTCATACAACGGGGCATTTTCCAGCAATTGCGTCGGGTAAATCTTGATCTCGTCGGGACACAGTCCCTCCCACAGGCGAGGAAAATCGGCGCGGTCGGTATCGAGCGTCGCGCCCAGCAGGTTGGGCATCCAGTGCAGGACGATCTTGAACCCGGCCGCGCGCAGCAGTGCGACGGCGCGATGCGTCTCGGCAGCGGTATGTCCGCGCGCATTGATTTCCAGGATGTGATCGTCCAGGCTCTGCGCGCCCATCTGCACCTTCGTCACGCCCAGGTGGCGGAACCAGGCCAGCTCATCCAGGGTGATCTCGTCCGGGCGGGTCTCGACGACCAGGCCAACATTGCGGTGCGGGGCGGTTTCGTTGATGAGATGTACCGGACCTATCCCCCCTGTGTCCCCCCTTCCCTGTAGGGAAGGGGGGAGCGGTGGGTTAGGTCCATTCAACGCCTTAAAGCACTGAATTACAAACCATTCCTGGTAGTCGCGCCGATAGTAAGACCACGTGCCACCCAGGATGAGCAGCTCGACCTTATCGGTTGGGTGGCCGATCGACTCAAGCGCTTCGAGCCGCGAGCGCACCTGCGCGTACGGGTCGAAGTCGTGTTCGACGGCGCGCATCGCTCCCGGCTCGTCCGAGAGATAACTCTTGGGCATGCGCGCTTCGTCAGGACAAAAAATGCACTGGCCGGGGCAGGGATAGGGCTTGGTCAGCACGGTGACGGTGGTCACGCCGGAGAGCGTGCGCACCGGCTTGAGGCGGATGCGCGCCAGCAGGGACGGGTCGGCTTGCCAGGCGCCGCTCTCGACCAGTTGGTTGTACGCCGCCACCAACACCGACTTGCTGATGTGTCCCCCTTTTACCGGATGCCGCCGCACCGCCTCGGCCACCGGGCGTCCGCTGCGCACGTCATCGAGCACCAGGCGCGCCAGAGCCAGCTTTTCGGGCGTGAGAGTGCGGAGTTGTTGGAAGGTGCTTTTCTTGACCATCGCAGTATAATCAGAGCATGGATTCGGCTACAGCCGTTCGGCTGCTCGATCTGAATAAACAATTCTACCAGACCTTCGGGCGTGAATTTTCTTCCACGCGACAGCGCCTCCAGCCCGGCGTGTTGCGGGTGTTGGACAGGTTAACTGGCGATGAATCTATCCTCGACCTGGGCTGCGGCAATGGTGAACTGGGCCGCGAACGGATGCGGCGCGGGCACCGCGGTCCTTACACAGGGCTGGACTTCAGCCTGCTGCTGCTCGAAGTCGCCCGGCATGGTTGGGAAGACGCTCCGGCGACGTTTATTCGCGCTGATTTAACAACCGCAGACTGGGAAAAGCGGGTCGTCTCATCAACGAACCAACCTTTTGATCTGGTAACAGCCTTTGCCGTGCTGCATCACATTCCAGGCCATGATATGCGGTTGAATATTTTGAACAAGGTGCGCGGACTGTTGCGCGAAGGCGGACATTTCATCCATTCCGAGTGGCAATTCTTGCACAGTGAAAAGCTCAAATCTCGCATTCAGTCGTGGGAAGATGCAGGGATTTCGCAGGAAGCTGTGGATTTCGGCGATTACCTGCTCGACTGGCGCAGCGGCGGGCGCGGTCTGCGCTACGTGCACCACTTCGACGAGGCGGAGTTGAACGCCCTGGCCGCGGCGAGCAGGTTCCGGGTCCAGGAAACGTTCTACGCCGACGGCGAGGGAGGTAGATTAGGGTTGTATCAGGTTTGGGAGGTCGTATGAAAACGAAAGAGGAAATCGTCACCAACTGGCTGCCGCGCTACACCGGCATTCCGCTGGAAGAGATCAGTAAATACATCCTGCTGGTCAACTTCGAGAATTACCTGCACCTGTTTGCCGACATGCACGGCGTGTCGATTCGCGGGCACGAAAAGCCGATGCCCAACGCCACGGCCAACGGCATCACGATGATCAACTTTGGCATGGGCAGCGCCAACGCCGCCACCGTCATGGACCTGCTCTCGGCTATCAAGCCAAAGGCCTGCCTGTTCCTGGGCAAGTGCGGCGGGTTGAAGAAGAAGAACAAGCTGGGCGATTTGATCCTGCCCATTGCTGCCTTGCGCGGCGAGGGTACCTCGAACGATTATTTTCCGCCCGAGGTGCCGGCCCTGCCAGCCTTCAACTTGCAAAAAGCTGTCTCGACCACCATCCGCAACTACCACCGCGACTACTGGACCGGCACGGTCTACTCGACCAACCGCCGCGTATGGGAGCACGACGAAGAGTTCAAAAGCTACCTGCGCCGCATCCGGGCCATGGCCGTGGATATGGAGACGGCCACGATTTTCATCACCGGCTTCTATAACAAGATTCCCAGCGGCGCGCTGCTACTGGTCTCCGACCAGCCGATGATACCGGAGGGCGTCAAGACCGCTGCGTTCGACGAGAAGGTGACGCAAGAATACGCCGATCTGCACCTGCGCATCGGCATCGATTCGCTCAGCGAGATCATCAACGACGGGTTGACTGTCAAGCATTTACGGTTTTAGCCACAGACACTTGCACCCCGTTCGGGCCGGGAGCCCGCCGGGGCGAGACGGCCTGCTGCAAGTGCAGGTGTAAACGCAGATAAACACGGATAAACCAAGAGTCTTTTATGCTTTTCGCCATCACCCGCCATGTCAGCCCGGCCATCGGCAAGTGTGAACTGACCCATCTGGAGCGCCAGCCAATTGACCTAGCTGTAGCGCGCGCCCAGCATCTTCAGTATGAGGCAGCTCTCAAGTCCCTGGGCGTAGACGTTCACCCGCTGCCCGCCGAAGTGGACCTCCCAGACTCGGTTTTCGTCGAGGATATTGCAATTGTAGTAGACGAGGCGGCGATCATTACTCGACCTGGAGCCGATTCGCGCAAACCTGAGACCGAGTCCATCGCCAAAGCCCTGGCCCCCTATCGAAAGCTGTTCTACATCCAGGCTCCCGGCACGCTGGATGGCGGCGACGTACTAACGGTCCGCAAAGATATTTATGTTGGGTTGAGCAGCCGGAGTAACCAGGCAGCCATCGAGCAGATGGGAGCTTTCCTTGCCTCGTTTGGTTACACCGTCAAAGGCGTGAAGGTGAGTGGCTGTCTACATCTTAAGTCGGCGGTCACGCAGGTGGCAGCAGATATGTTGCTCGTCAATCCGGCCTGGGTGGGCAAGGATAATTTCCCCGGCATGAAATTCATCGATGTGGAACCGTCCGAGGCCTACGCTGCAAATGCGGTGCTGGTCGGCAAGACGGTGCTTTACCTATCCTCCTATCCCAAGACGCGCCTGCGGCTGGAAGAGGCGGGGATTCGTCTGGTCATCGTGGAGGCTTCGGAATTAGCCAAGGCCGAGGGCGCGGTGACGTGCTGTTCGTTGATATTCAAAGTGTAGGGGCAAAGGCAGTGAAAAGTAACCCGTGATCAGTTCCGGTCAG
>Ga0315291_10002901_pt1 | contig 22279 bp, 32 predicted proteins | sample YL17G12_20_MG_FD_203070 | JGI IMG/M metagenome (GOLD analysis project Ga0315291, IMG submission 203070) | Sediment microbial communities from Yellowstone Lake, YNP, Wyoming, USA - YL17G12_20 | ecosystem: Environmental > Aquatic > Freshwater > Lake > Sediment | place: USA: Wyoming | collected... | reverse complement strand
CCAACAACATGGCCAAGCTCCATGTCGGGCATAAGGTAAACATTCCTGGCCCTGTGAGCGTCGCACTTTGGCCGGGACAAATTGCGAGCGCTGTCAAGGGCCACTTTCTGCATTCCGATGAGTATCTCCTGGTGCGCGTCTACAACGAAAAGGCGGCCAAGGAGAACTGGGACAAGAAAATTCTCAAGTACCGGGTGCAAAACTCTGCCCAGGCTGAGGTGCGTGAAAACATCATCAAAAACGAATTGACCGAGGGGTCTGTATTCATTATTGCTGGGGATCTATTCACGTTCTTTGTCCCGCCGACAGGGATCGACGTGATCAAGTCCCCTGCTGGGTATACCCGTTTTGCAGTAACACTGGAACGGTTGGAGTACTGCATCCTCCTCGACGAGAATGGCGAAAAGCGCTTCGTCACTGGGCCTGCTGTTGTCTTTCCGGAGCCCACCGAGGAGTTTTTGCAGCAGTCTGCTGGGCAAAGCAAGTTTCGCGCATTTGAATTGACGGAGCACACCGGGTTGTACTTGAAGGTGGTGGCGCCCTACCAAGAAAACGGCGTTGATCATAAGCCTGGGGAAGAGCTGTTCATCACAGGAGCTGACAATCCTATCTACTTTCCTCGACAGGAACACGCGCTCATCAAGTATGGTAACCAGAGCCTGCACCACGCCATTGTGATTTCCGAGGGCGAGGCCCGCTACGTTTTGAGCAAAGAAACCGGAGCTGTCAAGCTGATCTGTGGCCCACGTATGTACCTGCCGGATCCCCGCAAGGAAGTGATCGTGCGTAGGGTGTTGCCGCAGGAAACCATCAACCTACTGTACCCCGGCAACACTGAGGCGGCAGTAGTAAACAAGGCGTTGGAAGAGCGCTTCTCTAACCAGAGCTTGAAGCTCGATAAGGCCCCTACGCCCAAGCTGACTCGCCGCCAGGCGCTGTTCGATGAGCGCAAAACCGGTTCACGCGCGATGCGGGAGGTAGGGGACTTACCTTCGGCGGCAGCGGCGACCAGGGACGTTACCTCCGGTACAGTTTCGGCAACAGCTGCGTATGCCACAGCCGTAGGAGGTGTTGCTCTCGGGCAGGCAGTATACAGCGTAAATGCTGCCAATGCGCTCAACGCACATGGAGCAAATCTCAGCGATATCAGCTATTCGGAAATTTCAGATTTCGCTGGTGAGGGTTTCGAACGCGACAATGTCACGGGCGACGCCCCAGCAATTACCCTAGCCAACAAGTACAACGGTGCCGTTACCGTGAGCGTGTGGCCCGGGTATGCTATCCAGACGATCCGGAAAACTGGCGATTGCCGCACTCTTGTTGGCCCACGTACGGTCATGCTGGAGTACGATGAGGATATTCGTACGCTGCAACTGTCTACGGGTATTCCTAAGGACCACGTCAAGACCAAGAAGCTGGCGTTCCTGCGCGTCAAGAACAACCGGATCGGCGATGTCATCGAGGCTGAAACTATCGATGGTGTGCGCGTCAAGATCATGGTCAATTACTGGGTCGACTTCGTCAAGGACCATGACAACGACGAAGAGAAGTGGTTCCTGACGGAAAACTACGTGCAGTTGGTCTGCAATGCGATGCGCAACCAGGTGAAGGAGATTTGTCGCAATACCAGCGCGTATAACTTCTGCAACAACATCCAGGATGTTGTCATCAAGCAAGTGATGAACAATGAACCCTCGGTGATGCTGCTGCCTGAAATCAACATCGCGCTCAAGCAAATCGATATCGTCCGTGCCACTATCGACAATCCAGAGATCTCCAAGTGCGTTGACATCGCGCGTGTCGAAACGGTCAAGAAGGACTTCGAGATCGAGCTGACTCAGGCAAGGTATCAAACCTCGCAAGAGCTGCAGGGAATCACGCGCGGCATGGAGAGATTGAGCGAAGAGTCTGCCAATGCCCTCCATAGCATTCGCCTGGCAAATATGGAACGGGAGCACAAAGAGGCAACAGTCAGGACCGATAACCTCCGTGCGCAGAGAGAGGCGCAGATGCAGAACCTGCTGCGCGAGGAGGAGTCGAAGAAGGCGATCCAGGAGCAGGAGCTGTTCCGAGAGCATGCTCAACAGCAGCTTCGCCTGAAGGGCGACCAGGAAGGTCTTGCCCTGCGCATGCAGGAGCTAGCGCAGGTTACAGCGGCGTTTGAGGCACGCTTGAAGGCGGTAGATCCACACCTGATAGCCACCCTTAGCGAGCTATCACGTAACCATACCCTTGTAGAAGTTTGCAAGGACATGGCTCCGATGGCGCTGTTGGGTGGGGATTCCGTGGTCGACATCATCAAACGCGTTGTGCACGGAACCGTGCTAGAGGGAAACGTCGAGTCGCTTGCGCTCAAGAGTAGGGAAGTGTAAGTAAACTGTGGTGCGCTGGGGAGGCCTCCTTTTCTCTCTCCTTCCCGAAGAAGCAGAGGGATATAGAGCTAGTCCAACTCTCCAGCGCACCCTTTTTTCGGACCCGTAGCTCAGCGGCTAGAGCTTCCGGCTCATAACCGGTAGGTCCTAGGTTCGAATCCTGGCGGGTCCATTTTTATAGTGGGAAAAATAATGACTAAACTTTTGCTCTGTGGCTGGTTTTGGTTCGTATTGGCTATTATAATTGTGCTTATTACGGCCATCGTATTCCCATTGCTGGTATCGTTGGACAGCACAGAGGTAATCGTTCTAGGGTTGTTTGGTGTTCTTTGCTTTGTCTTACCCGCATTCGCCATCGTTAGCATAAAAGCGGCCAAAAACTTTCACAAAGCATATCAATTGTACAGTGAACAAAAGGAAACTAAATGAAAAAGCTTCTTTTTCTCTTCTCTATTCTCTATATTTCTGGTTGTTCTTGCGAGCGCGTCCCCGTTGGCTATGCTGGAGTAAAAGTGCATCTGCTCGGCAGCTCTAAAGGGGATGTAGAGGTCATGAAGCCGGGAAGGTACTGGATAGGATTCAATGAGGACCTATTCCTCTTTCCACTGTTCAAGCAAACGTACCCATTCACATCTTCAAAAACTGAAGGAAAACCCGAGGACGAATCTTTCTTCTTCCAGGCCAATAAAGGGTTGCAGATTAGTGCTGACATCGGTATAACGTTAACGATTCAAAAGGATAAAGTAGTAGATCTATTTACTACTTATCGAACAGGGATCGATGAGATCATACATAATTTTCTACGCAATATCCTACGTGACGCCTTCAATGAGGTGGCCTCTGCTTATAGCGTAGAGGACTTGTACGGGGACAAGAAGACTAATTTCACGAAAGAAGTTCTGGCGATAGTGCAGAACAGGATGGCCCCACAAGGCATCCTAGTCGAAGATATACACTTGTTAAGTGCTTTGCGCTTGCCTGCGAATGTAATGAACGCAGTTCAGGAGAAAATACAAGCGACTCAAAAAGCTGAAAAATCAGAGAATGAGCTACGCACAGAACAGGCAGAAGCAAAAAAGAGAATTGTAATCGCCGAAGGAGATGCTCTGGCGCTTAAAGCCAAGGCAGAAGGCGAAGCAGCCGCCAATAAAGCCAAGCTTAGCACCATTGATCAGAAGCTGATCGATTTTGAACGCATGCTCAATGACCGCCGTGCTATCGACAAATGGAATGGACAATTACCACAAACTATGTGTGGCAATGCTACACCGTTTATCGCTATCAAATAGGAGCTGCCATGTCCCTAGATTGCTATCAAATAGGAGCTGCCATGTCCCTAGCCAGCGCACCCTTGGAAAAAAGCGAATTGAAAAAGGGCTACTGTTATCTGAGATCCAAAAAGGAACACGGCGCCATTACCACAGTGTTTGAGCACCCCAGCGTTGTGCAAGGCTGGGTAATAGGCGCAGCTGGCGCCGACGAACCAGTATCGGCTCCGGCTGAGCATATTAATGCCGGATTTGCCTTTTGCAATGAGTTCGACAACTTCTGTCGAGATCGTGGGAAGCTGATCGCTTCGGGTAGGCTGGCAGCGGATCCCATTCTCATCAAGGAATTGCAGCTTAATGAAAAAGGCAAATTAGAAATAGTGCCTACGCTGATCAACTTCCTGGAGAAGACCATCGAAGGTCTGGGCATTGAAAAGCAATTGCATGTCCGCAAATATGGACGGGGGAGATCTTTTAACGACGGTGACTTTCTCCCTTGGCTGCAAAACTTCATCATGCAAATAAAGGACGAATACAAGATTTCGTCTGTCGAGTAGATCATGCGTATCCTTATCGTTGAGGACCAAAAAGAGCGCATAACGTGTTTCAACTTTCAGCTTGTTGGGCATGTTGTTGAATCCGTCGATAAACCTAAGGACGCAATAGCCCTACTTGCAGAGAAGGAATGGGATTGCCTCTTTCTGGACCATGATTTGGAAGGGCCTTGGATCTGCCCTTCCGGTCCTGGTACGGGCTATGAAGTAGCTTGCTGGCTCGAAGCGCATCCTGCTAGACAGCCCAAAGTAATCATCACGCACACCTTCAACGTAAAGGGCGCGGAGAAGATTTGCCAAGCATTGCCGAATGCGTTGTACTTCCGAAGCTGTTGGCAGAATAGCAAACTAAAGGATACCATAGAGGCTTTACACAGGGGGTCATAATGCCATTTTTCCATATCGCTATTGACATAGTCGACCGCGATTGGCTGACTGTAGAAGCTCCAGATATTAATGCAGCATATCGCTGGGGCAGCGCTAGTGCGGCTGCTGTGTATAAGAAGAACAATCACGTCCATACCAAGGATGTCGAGTTTGGCAATGAGATCGAACCAGCTCTTCTAGAAGAAGAGAAGTACCATAAGATAACGGCACGATTGGACGGCAACGGCAAGGAAATCGAAAATGCAAAATGATTCTCTTGGCGACCGCATGAAGACGTACGAGAACGCCTTTCGTTTCTACGTACCCATTCATTCCTATCTTATTGTGCGTGTCGATGGAAAAGCCTTCCATACATTTACGCGCCATTGTGACCGCCCTTTCGATTCGCATCTTATAGCAGCCATGGATGCTACGGCGCTAGCATTGTGCCAAGAAATGCAAAATTCGTGTTTTGCATATACGCAAAGCGACGAGATCAGCATCCTGCTATACGATTTTACGAGGATTGGAACGAGCGCCTGGTTCGACAACAATATGTTGAAGATATGCTCTGTGTCAGCGGCCCTGGCAACGTCGAATTTCATCCGCCACTTCTTCGATCCGGATCACATGGAAGGGCCAATCGACGAGGTTATTCCGCAAGGACTAGCTTTTGATGGGCGTCTATTCATTTTGCCAACGAAGGACGAGGTGGCAAATTACTACGTGTGGCGTCAGCAAGATTGCACTAGAAATTCTGTGCAGATGGCCGCGCGAGCAATGTTCTCGCACAAGGAATGCTACCAAAAGAATAATGCCCAGCTGCAGGAGATGCTATTCCAAAAAGGCTACAACTGGGACGATTGTATTCCCCGTTGCAAGCGAGGGGGATTCGTCGATTACGAAACGTCGCCGAACCCGACCGAGGAAAACAGACCATGCTGGAAGTACCGTGATCCCCCCATTTTCACGCAGGATCGGCCCTTTTTGTTGAAAAGAATTCCCGATCCGCTACAAGACGAACCCAAGTGACTATTGAAGGGGACAATAATGCGCGTCATTATCGCCGGATCGCGAAGTTTCACGGACTATGAGCTGTTCAAGATTTTCATGGCAACGGCTATGAAAGAAGAGCTGAATATAGAGGACATAGACGAGGTAGTCAGCGGCTGCGCCCCCGGCGCGGACACTTTGGGCGAGCGCTGGGCCAAAGAAAACGGGATCCCTGTTAAGCGCTTTCCTGCGCATTGGGATAAATACGGCATGGCCGCTGGCCCAATGCGCAACGCGGAAATGGCCGATTACGCCGATTTTTTGATTGCTTTTTGGCATCCGCTGTGCCGGGGAACCAGCAACATGATCGCCAAGATGCAACACGCCAAAAAAGAGTATATCCGATTTGAGATTCCTACAACGGGAATCCAGACGCTGCGATGACTAACTATATTTTTGATCCTACTGATCTACTTTGCCATCATCCACCAGTGGGCATTACGATTTTGCAAGATCAAAGTCAGGTAGATATTATGGTTGAGCCAGTAACGGATTTTACTGTGTATCTTCGGCAAATTTTAGTCACAGACATCGAGTGGTATGCTATACTGGGTACACCGAATAATTCGCAAGCGCTTTACAGGATCAAAAGTATGCTGGAACAAAACATAGAACACTGGCGCTGCTCCAGACATCAATGGCCAAAGATTGCCATAAAAATATGGGTCACAGACCTGAGACTGCATCCAACTTATACTAGCGCAGCGAAAATAAACCTATACTTTCAAGGCTATAATACGAGGTAAAAAGTGAATTTCAATATTTCTCCATATACACACTTTGTCGTTATTGCAGGCTCGCACGCTTATGGTACGAACACGCCCGAAAGCGATCTCGACATAAAAGGATGGGCGATTCCACCCGTAGAGATAGCTGTCAGCTACGTGCAAAATTTCGAGCAAAATGACACCAAAGAGCCTTTGGAGAAACATGCATTCGCAGCATGTATAAAAGACTATTTGAACAACACCAAAACTACCTGCGTGGTTGACCCTGTCGATAGCACGATCTACAATCTCAAGAAGTTCATGGCGCTGGCTGCCGATTGCAACCCCAACATCATCGACCTCCTCTTCACCAGGCAATCAGAGATCGTCTACTGTGACTTCTATGGTGAAGAGATTTTAGAGGCGGCTCCGCTTTTTTTGAGTCAACGAGCCCGTTATTCCTTCACGGGCTACGCAATTAGCCAACTCAAGCGTATAAATACGCATCGTCGTTGGTTACTGCATCCCATACAAAAAAAGCCAGAGCGATCTGATTTTGGTTTGCCAAACATGTCTGTGATCCCTGCAGATCAATTAGGGGCTGCTCAGGCATTGATTGAAAAGCAAGTGCGTCTCTGGATGCTCGAAGAGGCGGAAATAGACAAGACCATGCTCGCCCATATACAAGAGGATCTCAATGCTCTTATCGGCAACATCTTGCTTACGAAAACCAACGAAGAGGCACGCCAACAGGTGGAACATGTCGTCGGTAAGCATTACGGCATGACTGAAGAGTATCTTAGCGTGCTGCAACAAGAGAAAAAATATAGGTCTGCATTGAACGATTATAATTCGTATCAAACGTGGCTAAAAAACAGGAACCCTAAAAGAGCGGAGATCGAAAAGGAATTCGGAGTAGATCTGAAACATGCGTCACATCTCTGCAGGCTAATCATAGAGGCTGAAGAAATACTAGAAAAGGGCACGCTCACGCTCAAACAACCTGAATGCATCGAGTTCCTCAAGGCTATCCGTCGAGGAGTGTGGGATTTTGAAAAGATACTTACCTGGAGTACGGAGAAAATGTCCATCCTACAAGACAAAACTATCAAATGTGCTGTACCTGAAAAACCAGACGTGGTCAAACTAGACAACATATACCGAGAGCTTGTCATTAGTTGTCTTGATGAGGATAAAGGAGTAGAGGCATGGGCACAATAGCTGTTTATCCTGGAACTTTCGATCCCTTTACAAAGGGGCATATGGATATTGCCCTTCGTACCGCGCGCATTTTTCCAGAAGTAATTATCCTAATTGCGAACAACCCCAACAAAAAGAGCATGTTTTCTATAGACGAACGAGAGGATATGATCGAGGCAGTGTTGGACGCCTTTTCTAGTGAGAAGATCACCAATGATTGGTTTGCAAATACTACATTTTCTAACCATGACGGTTTGCTTGCTGATTATATAACCAAGTTGGCAGGTAGAGGTGTTAAGCCTGTTGTTATTCGTGGCCTTCGCGCTATGAGTGATTTTGAGAATGAATTTCAGATGGCCCACGTAAATCGCACCTTGTCAGGTAGCATGGATACAATGTTTATTCCAACATCATCAGAGTACTTTTTCGTGTCGTCAAGTACTGTACGAGAGATATTCAAGCTAGGTGGTGACATCTCTAAATTTGTTCCGCCACAAGTTTTAGAGTTGATGAAAGCTAAAAAGAAAGCGCCCATAGCGTAAAATGGAGACGCACCAAGAAAAATGGACTTGGTACCTGTAAAAAGGGATATACGACGCGAGAGCGGTGATGGCAAGGTTGCGGATGCACCGGAACCAGCCTGCCTGGTAACAGTGCAGGAGAGCTTAGAGCCTGGTAAGGGAAGCGCGTTTCCTAATGGCTATCTTCGCGTATATTATCCGGGTTCGAGCCCCGGTGGGCGCACTTTATTTTTTTGAAAAATTAGCTTGACTTGCCGATCTGCCTGTATATAATACCCCCCGATAACTACAAAGGAACAAAAAAATGGCTACCCCCAAATTGAACGAGATCCTGTCCATTGAAAACGACCTGAAAGCTGCATACGAAAAAATACTCACCGAAAGCAAGACGACTTTCGACAAGAAGGCCGATCACTTTCAAGGCCACCACAAAGCTTTGAAGATGTTTGACCAGTCTCGTGAGCATGAAGAGGTTGCGCAAGAGCAGCATAAGGAACTTGTGACCACGGTCGGCGAAAAGCTGGATCACAGCTGGAAGTATATCGCCAAGTACTTCGATGCTCTTCTGGTCAAGGAGGCAACCAACCAGGCTGCGTGCGCCGATTTGGTAGTGGACGGCGCAGTCATAGCTGAGAAGGTCCCTGCTACCTTCTTGCTGGGCATGGAAGAGCGCTTGAAGAAAGTCCGTGAGCTGTACGATTCGATTCCTACGCTGCAGCCTGGTATTGCGTGGAAGGCGGATGAGACCCAACGCAAAGGAATTTACAAGGCAGAATTTCCCGAGAAGGCGTTGCGTACCGAACAGACGATCAAGAGCACGGTGTTGTATGAGGCCACTAAGGAGCATCCTGCCCAAATCGACAAGTGGAACGAGCAGGCGCCCATTGGCACGTACACCACAGAGCGCTGGAGCGGGATGCTCAGCCCTGCAGAGAAAGCTAAGCTGATTTCTCGCATCGACGAGCTGTTGGCTGCTGTGAAGAAAGCGCGACAGCGCGCCAATCAGACAGAGATCGTGAAGCGCGAAGTCGCCAAGAAGTTTTACGAGTACATTCATGGTTAGGATTTGTGCCTTGCCAGCGGGAACAAAAGCGCCCTCTGGGGTAGCGACGCTGCAGCCTCATGAGCTGCGATTCGTGTCGGTCCTGCAGTCTAACTCCTGCGCTTGCGAGTTAGCCTAGGATTAGTGTCCTCGTGACGTGGGGCTGGTTGAGGAACCCAGCCAAGGCACAATGTTCTTTGAAAAATTTCCTGTGAGCATAACCTCAGCCTAAGTGTTGCTGTTATGGTTTGCCTCCCGCCATAGGGATCAGAGTGGCCGATCTTCTTCTTAACCCCGGTTGCCGGAGAAGCTCTTTCTGGTCCCTTTGGCGGGAGTCAAATTGTCAAACTAAGTGTGTTGCTCACAGTCTTCCTGCGGAGGATCGCCAAGTAGTTGGGCGGACTATCGCCGAGGTCACTGGTTCAATCCCAGTTTACCGCGCCATATGCGGTAATAGCTCAGTGGCAGAGCGTCGGCTGTCAGTGTAAAAGTCCAAGGCAACAAAAGGCAATCCAGAGGCAAAATGGTGGCCACGGGGTAATAATGCAAACAGGCGAGTTTATGTTACCGCCCCGTGGCCTTTTTCTATTAACGCAAACGAAAGGGAAGGAAAAATGAACAAAAATTTGTTTTCCGCTCCTCGTGGAGCCCCAGCAGACACAGTCAACTTGGCTGGCGGGCGTGCGTACAAGTTAGAGAGCAAGCACGCGCTCGCGCAGGCTGCCGCAACGGGTTGCTTCTCGGACACGTTCTACTTGGAGGCCAAGCAGCAACTGTCCGACGTAAGCAAGCTCTGCAGTGAGGTCGAATCGAACTTCATTGCCAAGTGCGCAGTATACGCACGCCTGCGCGGGTTCATGAAGGATATGCCCGCGTACCTCTGCGCGTATTTGGCCAAGGCCGACGTGGAATTGTTACGCCAGGTGTTTCCGACCGTGATCGACAACCCGAAGATGCTACGCAACTTCGTGCAGATCATTCGATCTGGCGCCGTAGGCAGAAAGTCACTGGGCTCCGCGCCAAAAAAACTGGTCGAGCAGTGGTTCGCTAGCCGCAACCACGACCAAATTTTTCGGGGGTCTATTGGCAATGACCCCTCGATGGCAGACGTGATCAAGATGACGCACCCCAAACCGAAAGATGCCACACGTAATGCACTGTATGGCTACCTGATCGGGAAGAAGCACGATGCGGAATGCCTGCCGTCGCTGGTGAAGCATTTTGAGGCATTCAAGAAGGATCCAGAGCACGTCGAGATGCCTGCCATAGACTTCCGCATGGTCACGGCCCTCCCGCTGAGCAAGGAGGCCTGGAAGGCTGTTGCGGGCAACATGAACTGGCAGACCCTGCGCATGAATCTGAACACGCTAGAGCGGCATGGCGTGCTGGCAGATAAGAAGATGGTGCAAATGGTCGCGAATAAGCTGCGCGACCCAAATGAGGTCCGGCGGTCGAGGGTATTCCCATATCAGCTCATGGTTGCCTTCATGAACTACGATGGGAACCCGGCAATCAAGGAAGCGCTGCAGGACGCCATGGACATCGCAGTAGAGAATGTGCCTACCATAGAGGGAAATGTGGTAGTTGCCATCGATGTCTCGGGATCGATGAATGACCCGATTACTGGGAAGCGGGCAGGGGCAACCTCTAAGGTCCGCTGTGTCGAGGTGGCCGGGCTATTCGCGGCGTGCTTGATCAAGAAGAATCCAACTGTGCGGGTCATGCCGTTCCACGGTGAGGTACTAAATGTCACGCTGAATCCGCGCGATTCGATCATGACCAACGCAGAAAAGCTGGCGAGGTTGTGTTCGAACGGTACCCGGGTCGCGGCGCCTCTTGAGAAGCTAAACGCGGACAAGGCTAAGGTAGATGCGGTAATCTACTTTAGCGACAATGAAAGTTGGATGGAGCGTTGGTCGGCTTCGAGATACTGCGGTTTTGGGCAAATAGCGATCACCGACACCATGAACGAGTGGAATAAGCTCAAGAAGCGTAACCCGAAGTGCAAATTGGCGTGCGTGGATCTGACCCCGAACCAAACCTCACAAGCCAAAGAGTCCTCCGATGTGCTGAATATCGGCGGTTTTAGCGACGTGATCTTTGACATCTTGAATGAGTTCTTCGCTGGTGATTTTGGTAAGGATTTCTGGACGCGTAGCATTGAGAAAATCGATCTGAATACCCTTGACAAGCTCCGCGCCTAGACTATAATCAGAACAGACTAAGGAAAGGAGACGCGACGCGACTTCTACAGGACTTTGGTTCTGCCTTAGACGCCTTTTTGAAATCTGGGCTTGGGAGAATGCTTCGCGGGACTACAACTTTAAACTGTAATGTCTCGCAAATGACCTTGTCTCCCAAATAATTTAGCTAATGCAGATTGAAAAGTTGCTAATTCCTCCCGGGATGTAACTTAGAGCCAAGTTTGCACTAGCTAACATTTTGGAGTTGAATGCTGCTTGGGAGTACAACACTTTGTGTCCTAGGTTCAAGTCCTAGTCTTGCTTCGGCAAGGTAGCTCAGCTGGTAGAGCAAAAGTCTCCCGAAAGGGGCTCTCGGCGTCGATTGTCAACTCCGAATTTTAGGTATGCGGTCTTTGAAAACCGAACAATAGAAAATGGGCGAATGCTGCAGGGGACTACATCAATAGCGAGTCTCTTGCAATTTTGTCCCTATAAAATCGGGTAGAATGCTCGAGGGGAATACATCCATTTGGTGGACGAGGTTGCGGGTTCGAATCCCTGCTCCCCCGAAAATCGGGGGATAGCTCAATCGGTAGAGCGCGTAAAATATTCTCTTCAATCTTTGTCTACCCACTATTTTGGTGCAAATGCTCAGTCGGGAGTACATTCATCTTGACAATGAAAGATCTTGGTTCAAATCCAAGCGCGTCGCCGAAAGGCGGTCGTAGCCCAAACCCGGTAAAGGGCAATTCTCTTGACTACCTTTTGTTGCACCAATTTTTGAGCTTTGAATCGAATAGGCAGAATGCTGCTGGGACTACATCCATTCCAAGGACGTGACGCGAGGTTCGACTCCTTGCCCGCGACATTTCGACGTCGCGGTCGTCTAACGGTAGGACACGTAAAATGGTCTCTGCGATCTTGTCTGCCTTCCGACCTAATGTGCTAATTTTGGCTGAATGCTTTTGGGGACTACATCACATTTAATGACGGGGCCGTTGGTTCGAGTCCAACCCAGTCCATTGCCCGTATAGCTCAACGTGAGAGCACCATCCCTAGGATGGGCGACGGGGGTTCGACTCCCTCAACGGGAACTGTGGACTGGTAGCTCAGGTGGTAGAGCACGTAAAAGTTGTCTCCATACCACTTGTCAGCCAATGTTTTTGGTAACGCGAATGCGTGACGGATTACATTAATCAAGAGATTCCAGCGCTACGAGGCAGCAATACGATGCTAGGTGAGGAGGCGCGCCTAGGGACTATTGTTTGTCGGATAGCTTCGCGGGTTAAATTCCCGCCCCAAGCAAAAGGTATAGACAGGCAGACGGTTGGCTTAGAGGCAGCCATGGCGGGACTAATTGATAACCCCGCCCGCGCAGATGCGATAGATCATCTGTGTGCCGCTAAAGAGTGGGTAATCACGCTATCGGCCTAGCCCTACCAATAGGAATACAAAGGGCCTTGCGATGATAATAGTATCTCGTTACCCTTGAGTTTTCGGGGGCTCTAGATCGCGCGAGGGTCGATAGAACGAGTCGTGATTGGGGCTTCGGCTCGCATTAAGCCCTTTGGCGTGATAGCACACTGCCCGAATCTGCGCTTGGGTATCCAAGAGAAAAAGGCGGCTGGGTTAACTGATCTGTTACATTCTTGTCGCGTTGCCAAAGTTTATGGCCCTTATGCCCAAGCGAGCCATGGATCTAATGGGTGCTTCCAAAACCGCTCTTTGGGCGCTAGTCTTACCCGGTAGGCTAGGCAAGACCTTGGGGGTTGTGCTGGAAGACCGGGTAGCCACTCCCGGAGGGCCACCTTTTCTGGGTCGCTAACTCAGCTGGCTAGAGTATGAGACCTTTAATCTCAGAGTCGGGGGTTCGAATCCCCCGCGACCCATAACGAAACGGGGTTCCATACAGGAATGTAGCCGTGTAATAGAGGGAGTTGACCCCAATAAAACAAGCAACTCCTATTCCGCTCGATATAAATACAGGGCGTCGGCGGTTGCGGCATGATATTTAGTAGGCGACGCCGGTAGCCATGCCCTGTTGACCGGCATTTTGGTAGACTCTAGGCAAGACGGTGTAGTAAATAGAGCAGTAATGGTGCTGCTCGCCTAATCCCACAATAAGCTTTAACCGTCTTGCCTTAAATTTTCGAAGGGGAAAAGAAGTGAAAGTAACAGGGTACAAACTAAGGGAAGCAATTCGCAGAGTAGAACTACAACGGGATACGGTAGCGGGGCTCTTCAAGGATTCGCTGTACGTATTCGAAGGCGAAGCAAAAGCAGATCCAATCGAGCTAATGAAGAAATTCCGTGACGCGGAATATGCAGTGGCGGCTCTGCAAGAAGCGCAGCAGCGTTACAACTTGAGAGTGAGCTTCGTCGTCTGCGGCAAAGCGCTGTCTCTGGCCGTAGCGGTAAAGATGCTTGGTGGGGCCGGGCGTACCGCAAAAATGTGGAGAGACGCAATCGCCAAACGAGAGGATCGTTACGGTAGGGACCTGGAACGCTCAAGGGACACGGAAGCGGCGAAGCGCGTTGTAGCTTATGACGTCGCTCTACGCGAGGCAAACAAAGCCGACGCGTATGCTGGAGAGTTGCGAGCAGCTGTAGCGGCTGGAAATGCAACGGAGATGGAAATCGAAGAATTGGAGCCGGTACTCTTTGAGTAGCGGCTCCCGCAAGAGACAAAAATATGAAATTTTGAGCTTAGCGGCTCTGGAAGGTAGCTCATGTGGAGGAGTGTCCTCGTTAATAAGTGCGCCGACCGCTATTTGCTGCACCGGCCGCAGATACAACACTTCCTGTTCACAGAGCCAGCCATTTCTCAGATCTTATTGTCTCTTGCGTACATTAGAAGTCCAGGAGACCCCGGTTCGACTCCGGACCCAACTCATAAAGGCGGGCATCGTCCAACGGTAGGACACCTGGCATTTTTGGAGATAATATGGAAATAACTAATGCAAAAATAACCAACACATTTTTAGGGATTGAAGACCACGGTATATTTACCTTCATTCTACACCTAGATTATGGCGGGTCTGGTCAAGGGTATGGTACGTACTCATTGGATAACTTTGACAAAAAACTAGAAGCTAGAGTAGGTACTGCATTTGGCTGCGAGTTTATCATGCAAGTACTACAAACAATCGGTGTAGATTCCTGGGAAGAATTAAAAGGAAAGCATATCCGAGTAAAACGAGATGACTACAAAATATACGCAATAGCACATATACTCAAAAACAATTGGCTTGATGCAGAGGAACTAGTTAAGAAATATCCAACGTAGGACACCTGGTTTTTATTCTGGGGGTAGCTCAGTTGGTAGAGCAGCAGTTTGAAGAACTGTTAGTCGGCGGTTCAAATCCGTCCCCCCGGACTTGACAATGACGAGCTGCAGCCTCTATCGGTGGCTGGGGCTGACAGGACTTTGAAGAAGGGGAGTCAATGAAGGAGACATTAGCGATTAGGCCCGATGCGCAGGCGTTTGACGAGATTCGAATTGTGACCGTGCCGCGATACAAGATGTCCGAAATGTCTGGGGACGAGTGGCGAATTGCCGCTCATGTGGAGTTCTACCGCAAGGGAGAGCTGAAGGTTCAGAAGTCGTACTGTGACGTGGAATCTGCGGTGCACATGCTCAGTGCGACCTACATGGAGGCCGTCGAGGCGGAGGCGTACTATGCAGGTATCGATGGAAAGTGCGATCAGGAGGGGTGCAGCGCGCCACCGGAAGTTTTCTATCGACGCAAGGTAGAGGTGTGCCAACGCTGTGGAATGAAGCAAGAGGATCATCTGGCTAACGATGGCCGCTGTGGGTATCGAATCGAGGTTCGCAAGTTTTGCCGCAAGCATTCCAAACGAGGTGATTGCGGAAGGGACGACAGCGATGCAAACTACGAGCTGTTGCGTGGTTCTGTAGAGGAACCGCCCAATGAGGTTTGTCGGCGTGCCAAGTTCGTGACGGTCAATCTGGGTCCTGAGGATCTGGAGGGTCCAGGATTGAAGGAGAAGATTGACTCTGCGGTGAAACAGCACACATGATCCCGACGTTTCTGCCATTTTTTATTCGAATTGGAAAAACCGTTGATATGACGATTAACAGTTTAAGCTCAGTGACAGCCTGCCAGTCTGCACTTCCCGGGCGAAGCAGGCGGGGAGCACCAAACGAAAAGGACGAATATACGGGAGAAGCTCTGGTCCTTTTCTTCTGAGCTTAGTTTTAGGAGGAATGGCTGTAGGACTACATCGTGCCCCGATAGAGCGCGCTAAATGTCTTATCGCGCCCTTGTCCTCCTAATTTTTGCGGATGTAGCTCAGCGGCTAGAGTGCGACCTTGCCAAGGTCGAAATGCCCCATTGGGCGTGAACTAACGCAAGGGAAAATAGTACCTGGGCGGGTTACAGCAATGGGGTAAATAGGGGCATAGTTCAGAGGCTAGAATAGCGCTCTCCAAAAGCGCGGACGGCGGTTCGAGTCCGTCTGCCCCTGTTGCAAGGAGTAAATTATGGATAAAACTCTTGTGGTAGAAGTACCGCCAGGCACGCGACACCCTGCACGCTCTCTTTGCTGGCGGACGATGCGAAAAAGCTAGATTGATTTGGCGACGTAGTTCAGAGGTAGAACAATTGGCTGTTAACCAATCCGTCGCAGGTTCGATCCCTGCCGTCGCCTTAAAAGTTGCAGAGGAGGTATTAATGGGTCTAGGCGCTAGTCGAACAAACAAACGGACATTGCAGCAACGTTTTCGTAGCCTATTTAGATGCTTGTTGGATGGCTATCCGTTCCCAAAAAGCAGCCAAGCGCGAGCCCAAGAAAAAGAGAAGACCAGGAAGGAAATCGAAGAAGAAATGGTGCCCATAGCTTAATGGTAAAGCACTAGACTGTGGATCTGGGTAATGTCGATTCAACTTCGACTGGGCACCCTTAGATATTTAGCATAGAGCAACTTCTGCTATATCTTAGAGGGCATCGTTCCCCGAGAAAAGTTGCTTCGGAACCCCTATGGCGGGTATAGCGCCTGTGGGGACGTTATGTTGGATAAGCTGCACAGACGCAGCTGGGAGCTAATGGGCGTACGCCCTCCCAGGCATAAGAGACCAACTACTAAGGATAGCCAATGGAAACCTGTCCCCATTGCAACGGCAAAGGCAAATCAGAAGCAAACGGTTATACGTTATCTTGCATTTTCTGTAAGGGAAAAGGAAAAGCAACCGTAAAAGAATTGCAAAGCGAATTAGTGCAGCTGCAATGTGCCTACGAGCACCAGATAATGAAAGCGATCAAAGAAACAGAGGAATTCGATGAGGCATGCCTTACTCCTATCGACGCGCTGGTGAAAGAAATAGCGACGCTGTCGGCTAGAGTGCATACCTTAGAAACTAAGGTGTTTTGGATCAACGGAGCGCAGAGTACTCTATCTGAGCTGGAGGGGAATTAGAGTGAATTGGTCAGAATTTACAAATCGTCACAAGGATGCCTATTGCTTTGAGCTAAAAATACGTACACCCCGAGAAAAGAGATTCGAGGTGCGCAATTTCTTTGAGAGCGAAGCGGACACAGAAGATCTGATCAAGATAGCTATGCGCGGTATGGATGTCGAAATGCCCCAATTGCTCAAGGAGCATTTCAAAAAGTAACGTGGGGGGTCTTTGATGGGAGCACCTAAAAATCCATGCCGGGCGTGCGTGTGGTACTTCCGGGAGCACCACAACGGGCCGGTGTGTTATGGCTGGTGTTCATTGCGCAAGCAATGCGCTCATGGAAATAGTTGTGGCTGCTCAAATTGGAAAAGGAAACGCTATGTAGCACGTAGAAAGGGACGGAAATGTTAACGGGGAGTAGCTCAGTCTGGTAGAGCACCTGCCTTGGGCGCAGGGGGTTTCGCAGGTTCAAATCCTGTCTTCCCGATTTACATCCGCCCGCCCCGATCTTGGAGGATAGATGAGTAAACCTAATCGTGCTCATTATCGAATCGACCAGGCTTTTCGGCAAGAGGGCTGGGCGCCTTCTGGAGAATATCTTTGTGTTTTCCATGCCCGTCGAATTCCACAGCATTGTTATCGTGCGGTAGCATTAAAGGTTTCTCGTTTTGGGATGAGTAGACCAGTCGAGCAGCCGTGCTCCGAATGCTTGAAATGCGCTGAAAGATGTGAGCATGATGTGCAGCAATCCATATGTCCTCATCAGTCTGGGGATACATGTGGCCGCGACAATGGCGATGCTTGGTGATCGAATCCATAAAAAGGAGAAAAGTACAATGGAAAACAATTTCGGACTTGATAGCTCTACCGATATCGGTCTTACTTACAAAGGTAAAAAAGTTTCTCTGCGGCAGCAAATAGCTAGACAACGGTGCTGGGAGTTGGTAAGTCTATTTTCAGGTCTATTGTCTCTTAGTTTGCTTATTTGGCTGCTTTCGCATTGAGACGGAGGAATAATGGCAAAGGAAAAATGCACAGATTGCAAAAACGGTAAGGTAGTTGTAGTCGATACCCATCATGGACACTACGGCGGTGAGATCCCATGCTCTGCTTGCAGCGGCACTGGAGAACGAGAAATGGCACAGAAAACAGCGTGGACCAAGGTAGAGGGCATCACCTTAGATATCACCAAAAAGTATGCTGTGCGCGTTAATGATGACGAGGATTGGAAAGATACGTGGGTTATCATTGCGTGGACCAAGGATGAGGAGTGGCAGCCGCTCTGTTGCTGCGACAACAACGAGTTCAACTTGATGTTCGTTACCCATTATATCGAGCTGCCAGAGTGCATCGAATAATACACAGGGCCGCTAAAAGGTGGCATCCGCACAAGCAAAACTCGATAAGGGCAGGGAAGAAGTCTTTGCGGCAGCGCTTTCACATTTTGCGCTGGTTCATGGATAAGATCAACAAGGACGTACGACCAATTGAAAAGCGCATGACCGAAAAAGAAATTGCAGAGCAGTTAAAAGAGGAGGAAGATACATGACAAAAGGATTTACCCTTATTGAGGTACTGATTATAGTAGCCATATTAGCAATACTCAGTGTTGCTGGGTATAACTCGTGCGCCGGACGCGGGGTAGCCGAGAGATGCTTGCATGGGCAACTGTATCTCTACCACGTATGGGACGGAAGGTACATTGGACCCAAGTTGACAAGCGACGGGAAGCCTGTGAGCTGTGCAGAGGCAGGCCAATGAGAGCGCGGTGCCATAATTGTGGTAGCAAGAATTACGACATTTTTGGAATAGAGGTTTGCCGCTACAGCATCCAATTGCTAAAAATATCAGAGGAGCTACACGGATACGTCAATGGTAGCCGTGAGGAAACTACTTGGACGGTAATGGATCTGCTCTGCGAGCAGCTCAGAGCGCGTTTGAGCGATTGGCACACAGAAAAAGAATCGGATTATGACAGAACCGTGAAGTCGCTTTGCTGGCGCGTCGTAGTGGAGTATGAGGCATATCAGCAGAAGTTTAGGAACGGTGTTTTTGCAGACTCTATTTGTACCGTGAGGACAAGATAATGAAGATCTACAAAAAAGAAATGCGCTACGACGAGCGGACAGGAAAACCCAAAAAAGAAGAGATTTTTGCAGACCATATTTGTTGCGATTTCACCGGAGCAAAGATAGACCCAGGTGATGCTCCTACGATTTACATCGACTTCCACAATATCGACCAGTGTTTTGGAAGCGGCGGAGAAGAGTACGACTTCGGCAAAAAACATGGCATCTATATGTTTGACTTTCTTGATCGGCCATACGATTTTGCCAATTGGGAAGTCTACGAGACGTTCATGGGCCTGCTGCTCAAGCACAAAAACAAAAATTTCGACATCGCGCTGCGCGATATCAGAATGAAAACAGCGCAGGGAATGCTGGAACGCGGTCAGGTAGAGCCGTGGCAGTTGGATGGCAGAGATCCTGTCCATCACTTGCTGGAAGACGAAGAAGACGAGGACGAAGAAAAATAATTGTAAAGCCGACTAGCTCAATTGGCCAGAGCAGCGGACTTTGGATCCGCTTATCGTGGTTCGAGTCCACGGTCGGCTGTAGCGTTGACGAGTAAGCAGGAAGAAAGGGAAGAATCTTGGAACAAAAAATAAAGTACGAACAGAAGCTGATTGCCGACCTAAAGGAATATTCTGATCGACCAGAAACTACCGTATTGGATGGTATCACTTCTGTGCTCGCAGAAATTCTAGTTCGTTTGGATGCATTAGACGAAAGGGCTGTGCGGACGGAGAACAGTCTAGATTTGCTTTGGCAACGTTATCAGCTGTTGGCTAAGTATCTACAACGACACGTTCCCGTTGCCCGCGAAGGGAAGAAGAGGCCACATGAGCGCTACATTTAGAGTAAGCGAGGTTAAGCCGCAGTTGGATCCAGATCTTTTCCTCGATCCTATAACTAAGGTTATGGAAGAGCTAGGGAGGCAGTTCCGGTGGAAGCCATTTGAGGCGTTTAGCCACCCAATGACCAAAAAGGTGATATGGGCCACCCAAGCGCACGGTCTTTGGAGCGCAATCCACACCTCTTTTCGCAACCATATTCCCCTGGGGCTATCTCCGGATCATATCTGGCTGACCATCGCTAGAACGTTTGCCGAGCACGTCGTAGCGCACGCAGAAGAGCTGCGCAAACGCTTTGTCGATTTCGAGGGGCAAAAAGAGATCGAAATCCGACGTGATTCTTTCGTGAAGGGCGGCAAGGAAAACGACTGGAACGGCGTTTTTGCGGAGTTTTCTGACAGGATTGCGGACAACATCGGCAAAGCACGAGATCTCGTAGTCTGTGACTTTACGACGACGGGGCCGGTCGAAAAAGCGGCCAGCCAGATTGTGCTCCTGGATGCTATGCAGCGCTATTTCCAGTACACCATGCGCACGCTATGTGGCATTCCCACAATTACCTTATACGGTGAGGTCAAGGACTGGGAAAACGTGCGCGCCCGCGCGCAGGCGCTTAGCGAATACGGCTTGGCCGATTGGGTGAAGGGGCTGGACCCAGTGCTTGAACAATTCGTTGTGGCTGCCGCTGGGGTAATCGATACCGCATGGTGGCAAAGCTTCTACAAGTACAGCTCCAGCTCTGGTTCTGACAGGATCGATGGTCATTTCACAAAGTTCTTTGTCAAGGAAGTAACTAAATCGGATCATATCCCGCATTGTATTTCCCAAGTTCCGTTTACTTGGAAATACTACAGCGAGACCATTCCAATGCACTTCATTGCGGGAATGCCTTTGGCAACCATACAAGACGGCGTCGTACAACCGTTCGTATGCTGGGGCGTCAACGAGGCTTAAAATGGAATTCGACAAGATAACTTACAAAGCGTCAAAGAAATCAGTTGAACAATTTCCTACAATCATTGAACAGCAGCGCAAAACGCTTATCGATTTGGGACTGACTGCGGAGCAGATCGAGAAGGCACTTGTACCTTCCTTGTCTTTTATGGCACAGATCCAAGAAAACATTCTGCGGTATGAAGAGGAATACTGGAGAAAAGTGTAGGAAAGACCGGAATGGCCAAAAAAATAGCCTGTGAAAACGACGTGCTGACGAATGCAGGAGTCCCCCTGGGAAAGCTGCTGGCCCAAGGAGCGTGCATAGCTGATATACCGCTCAAGCCGAAGAAAAATTCAGATTGGGTGCTAAAGCAATTTGAAGATCCGGACTTCGTACGTCTTTACAACCACGAAGGGTTCATCGAAGATTTTCTTATGCGCATATACGAGGAAATGAAGCTCAAAAAAATCAGGCGAAGAAAAATGGCCTCGCATATGGGCCGGTCAACAATTTACTTGTCTGAGATATTCAAACGAACAAGACCCTTAGATACTAAAACAATGGTCGATATGGCAGGCGCTGTTGGGCTAAACATTAGCATCACCTTTACCGAAGAGTAGCTAATTGGAGACCCAATGAAAAAAGACAATCTCGTACAACACTTTCAAAAAGCAGGACTGGCCCTCAAAGTATTGGACAAGCCCATTCGGGAAGTCAACAATGAGGTGTTCCAGTTGGACATCTCACGCGGGTTCAACGGCAACAAGCGGACGGAATGCTTCCGGCTGTATAAAGGGCACGAAGACAATCTGGTCCAGGTACTCAACGCCGACGCAGGGATGAAGCAGCTCGTGCTTATGGTGAAGGAGCCCCAGCGCGAATTCACGCAGCCGATTCGGGTTTACGGAACTGAAGCCAAGCGGCTCGATGCCTTGGCCGCAAGTAAAAACCTCCCCCTAGCGACCTTTCTCCAGCAAAATCCCAAGCAAGTCCAGCGTATAAAACTGCGCATTGCCAGCATCACAGAGATCAAGAGGGGTCTCATTATCAACAGCATCGAGAAAACTCCTGGATCGGTGCGCTACTATCTCTGCGGCGTGGACGAGCGGCAGCTGTTCATCGCGCAGCTCCCGAAGCACATCACGACGGTTGCCGGTGCGCACAAGATGCTCAAGGGATCCGAGGTCGAGTTCTTCGAAGGCAAGGCGCGCGGCAAGACGATCCGGCAAGGCGAGTGGTTCTTTGTCAATGCAACAGCCGACGAGGAAGAGTCGATCAAGCAGGGGCTCAAGAACAAGAAGATCTACATCCTGAAGAAGCAGAACATTGGGCGTCTCACCGGGACTCGCCGTGGTGGCAAGCCCCACACTGCCGAGGAGGCTATCCTCCTCTCTGCTGCTGTCCTGGAGCACGGCTACACTGCCCAAGGGCGCATGGACGTCTTCGTACGCGGCCGAATCTCCCACGCAGACCACAAGAGCGTCCAGCTAGCGCAGTGGCGACGGGTGGTGAGAAACAACGAGGCTGAACCCCAAGCAAGTGAGCTTGGCCGAAACGGTGTGTATTGGATTGATTGAAAGGCCTTGGAGCGGCAAATGCTGACTGGGAGTACATGGTGAAAACGGGAGCAAAGGCAGCTGTGCTAGCTAAGCTCCTGCGAGTGGGGTTCAAATCCTCGCACCCGTGAAAACGGTTAAAAACTCTCGTCGATTCTTGTTGCTCGCTCCATTTTTTTGCGTACA
>Ga0315291_10002900_pt1 | contig 22280 bp, 20 predicted proteins | sample YL17G12_20_MG_FD_203070 | JGI IMG/M metagenome (GOLD analysis project Ga0315291, IMG submission 203070) | Sediment microbial communities from Yellowstone Lake, YNP, Wyoming, USA - YL17G12_20 | ecosystem: Environmental > Aquatic > Freshwater > Lake > Sediment | place: USA: Wyoming | collected... | reverse complement strand
CCAAGGGTGTGGAACTGGAAGACGGCACCCAGTACCTGGCTGACAAGGCCGTCATCAGCACTATTGACCCCCACCAGACCTTCCTCAAGTACGTGGGCGAGAAGAACCTGGACTCAGAACTGGTAGAGATGATCAAGATCTGGCAGTATGACAAGTGGAGCCTCTTCGATGTCCACCTGGCCCTGGCGGAGCCGCCGCAGTTCAAGGCCGCCGCCTCCGATCCCCAGATCAATCAGGCCTTCATCTACCTAATTGGCTGCGAGAACCTGGCCAGCCTGAAGCGTCACTGGGACGAGATGAAGCAAGGCAAGATCCCGGATGATGCCGGATACAACGCCTCCTTCCCCAGCGTCCATGACCCGTACCAGGCGCCGCCAGGGAAGTGCTCCGGCCTGATCTCCCAGATGGCACCCTATGACCTGAAAGATGGCGGGCATGAGAAGTGGCTTAACCGCAAGTTCCGACAAGAGTACATGTGGAAGCAGATCGCCAAGCTGCAGCAGTATGCCCCCAACATCACCAAGGACAAGGTGCTGCAGACCTACGTTACCACCCCGGCCGACATCCAGAACAAATTCGCCAACATGGTCAAGGGCGGCTACAAGCAGGGCGCCTATCACCCGCTCCAGATGGGATTCCTCAGGCCCAACCAGTACTGCTCCCAGTACAGAACGCCGGTCAAGAACCTCTATGTGGGCGGGTCCAGCGTTGCCCCCGGCGGCTGTGTCATCTGGGGACCCGGCTACAACTGCGCCAACGCGGTGGCCGAGGACTTTGGGATAAAGAAGTGGTGGTCGGAGCCCAAGATAGTCACCGAAGCCATCAAAAACAACTACGTCATGAAGATGTGAGCCAGCACACTGGAGGGAGTTACACAAGATGTTAATGCGATCAACGGGACTGGGAAAGACAGAACTCAGGGGAAAGATCACCGGGCTGGTACGTATCGGGGACTATCTCGTCCTCCAGGTAGAGACCATTGAGCCGGTGAAGTGGAAGATCCGGGTGGCCATCGCCAAGCCGGATATATGGCAGGTCATCAAAGGCATCCTGAGATGGAAGAGCATCAGCCTGCTGCTCTCCTTCAAGTGGAGAGCCGAGCCAAAGCACCCCGGGGAGTTCTAGCTGTCCCTCATATCCAACAAATCAGAAGGGTGGAGAGGATTCAAGCCCCTCCACCCTTTAGTTTGGCTGTCGGATACTACCCGAAGGTACCAGGAGACTGCTAGCTCTTATCCTTTGGCCACCAGCCCCACCAGTTCTCTTTCTCGCAATGAGTGCATCTGATCCTCAGTGCCACGGCGCCGTCAGCACCGCAGGAATCGCACTTGAAGTTCTTCTTGACGTCGTAGCCCAAGGTATTTCTGAGTCCTTGCGTTATGGTCTTGAGTTGAGTATTGACGGTCTGTGACTGCGCCAGTTGCAGTTGCCGATTGGCCATCAACGCCGTCTCAAAGGCTTTCCGGTACTGCTCAAACTTGTCCGTAGTGGTCTCCACATTAGCCAGACGCTCGTTCAGACCGGCGAGATCAGACCGTGCCGACTGATCGCTGAGGCCTTCCATCATGGTCTTCATTTCACTCAATAGCCGTGCTTGTTCCTCGCGCGATTCGCGATCCGCCGACAGTGATGCCAGGATATCGTTCATTTGTTTCTCAAACCCGCTGAGAGCCTGCTCGGATTTCCCCAGACGCTCAGCCAGATCAGCCAACCTGGATCGAAGAGCCTCACCTTGAGTATCGTCGGTGATTGCCCTTATCTCGCCGATCGCCTTCGCCTGATCATCGCGTGCCTGACGCTCCGCCATCAGCGTAGTCTCAAGAGCACTGATCTGCTTTTCAAATCCGCTAAAAACCCTCTCGTTCTTAGCCAAGCGTTCATCCACGCGCACCACTGCGGCCTGGATGGAAGCCAGACTGTCATCCAGCGCCGCTGTCAGCGGCCGCATTGGAGCCGGAGGTTCCGGGGACGCGCCAACAGCCCTAGATGGTTTGGGCAATGTCGCTGTTGCCGTTGCCGCAGCCCGCGGTACTACTTTTGACGCTGTCTCTTGCACCAGACTATCAATCTCAGCCTGCGAAAGTCTCTTCCTTCTTGCCTTATCCACTGCTCACCCTCACCTGCTCTTTCAGCGTGCCATACAGGATCCAGCCATCGCCGAACGAACTCAATACTCCACAGCAGAAGTCGCGAGCTTGTTAGCATGCTCGTCTTCCGCCAGATCTACTTCGTAAGGTGTCTCCAGCTGATTGCCGTCCTTATCATAGCAGACGCGCACCTTGGGCCGTCCCACCAGACCCAGGTTAGCATCGACAACAATACCAACCTCCCCTGCATTAAGCTTGACCATGACCCCAGTCGGGAAAGCCGGTATGTTCTCCAGGAACAACTGCACCAAATCGGGATCATACAAGACCCGGCTGCAGGCAACGACCAACTCGGTGGCCTCATACGGCTGGAAGGGTAGCCTATACGGTTTCTTTGATACGGTGGTACAGACCGCATCACATATGCCCAGTATTCTGGCGGCAAGCGAAATCTCAGCACCCTTTAGGCCATACGGATAGCCACTGCCATTCCAGCGTTCATGGTGTTGAACAATTGTTGATCTCACACTGTCATTCACGCCGTTACACTCTCTCAGAATCTCTGTGCCATGCAACGGGTGCTTCCATACAATCTGCAGCTCGTTCTCTGCCAGTGGCTCCACTTTTGCCATTGGCAAACCGCCATTGTCAGTCCTCCAAGCATTGACGAAAGCCATCTCTTCCCAGAGCGCTCCGGGCCTCTCTACAAGCTCCGGCGGCTTTATCATGGCATAGCCCGCGTTCTGCAGCAGCGCTGCCATACCCAGGTCAACCAATTCGGATTCGCTCATCCCGGCCTCTTTGCCCAACAGTAGAGACAGGCTGGCGATCTTCATCGGGAGAATATGAGCAGCATCCCTCCAGGAGTGCCACCCAGTGATCGTGGGGTCTCCTTTGAGTTCCGGGGACAACTGTTGCACCATCTGGTAGACCAGTTGGCGCAATCGCCCCAAGTCCGGTGCTTCGCCGGCCGCCCCGCTCGCCTGACCGGTGGCCGACACAGCCCTGCTGACTCCATCTCGATCCGGGACTGGACAAGCCGTGGCACTTCCGGAGACCGCCGCCGCGATCCCGGCCAACGCTTCCCGAAGGGCTTCGGAAACCGCGCCTTCCAACTCGGGCGAAATCATCGAGGACACAGACACATCCTGGAAACGTTCGTCCAGGATCACAAGCTCAGATGCGCCCACATACGCCAGAGCCTGCACCCACCTGTCAGTCAACTGTGTTCCCTTGCCTATGGCTACCTGCCCGCTTCCGTCATGCAGGTCCTTGGCTAGTACCATACCTGGCTTTGCATACTTAACTAGAATCCGCCGCATTTTTACCGCCTCACATTCATGACCTTGACAGCACGCTCTTCATCAACGGGCAACATCCTGAGTGCGTCCGTTGGCTGCTTCCGAAAGAAGCAGTGTCCCAGTGTGGTGAGACCGAGTTCTCGAGCTCGCGCGATGGCTTCGGTCCCCCCGACGAAGAGTATGCCACCAGGGCTCAGCGATTGGCAAAACTGTTGGTTAAGCCGCACCTTGGCCTCCTCCGTGAAGTAGATAGCCACGTTGCGACAAACAATCAAATCAAACCCCGCCTCAAATGGCTCACGCAACAGATCGTGCTTCTTGAACTCCACCTTGCGCCTGATCTTGTCATTGACGCGATAGCAGTCCTCGAAGACCTCAAAGTACTCCCGCAGAAGCTGGGTGGGCACGCTTCGGACCTCATTCGATCGGTATGGCCCGCCAGCTCTGGCTCTCTCCAGACTGATTTCATCGATGTCGGTCGCCAGTATTCTATGTTTGCTGTAGGGTGTGAGTTTGTCCAGGATAATGGCTATGGAATAGGGCTCACCACCCACCGAACACCCTGTGCTCCAGACATTCAGCCGCGGCCTATCCATGAGTAGCTGTGGCAAAATATCGGTCCTGAGCTGCTCAAAGGGCAACGGGTCACGGAAGAATTCACTGACCTTGATGGTCAGAAAACTGCGTAGATCATCAAGCATGGTCCGATCGCCCTCGACCATACGGCAATAGGCAACGACGCCGGGCGCCGACGTTCGGGATATGAAGGAAGTCAGCCGCCGCCTCATCTGGCGTTCCCGGTAGTTGTCCAGATCGATGCCGGTAAGGTGCTTTATCCTTGTCTTGAGATATGAATACTCTAGGTCCCGCATACGTCCAGCTCCCGCCAGGGACTGTTGGCCGCCCTGGTCTTGCACATTTCAACGATCGCCTGTGGGATCTGCTGTAGCGGCAATACCTGGTCCGCGAACCCACACTCCACCACACTCCGCGGCATCCCATAGATCACACTAGTCGGTTCATCTTGAACAATCACTCTGCCACCAGACTTCTTGATGGCAGCAGATCCTTCCTTCCCATCACTGCCCATCCCGGTCAGTATCACGCCAATGCAGCGATATCCTGCATGGGCCGCCACGGACTCCATGGTTGTATCGATGGATGGCCGAACGCCGTTGCGAGGCGGATCCTGATTCAGACTCACCTCATCCGCTCCACCAACAACAAGGTGATAGTTCCCGGGAGCTACGAGAGCCTGCCCTTCCCTCAGCTTGTCTCCGGAAGCCGCTTCCCTGACTTCCACCTGAGAAAGCTGCCCCAGTCTCCTCGCCAGCGACCTGGTAAATCCCATCGGCATATGCTGGACAATCAGTATTGACGCCGGGATGTCGCGTGGCAGACCGGGGACAATATCGCACAGAGCCTTCGGTCCCCCTGTTGAGCTGCCAATAATAACCACATTTCTCTGTAGGCGGAGTCCCGCGGTCCTGGCGGAGGACGGGAAGAACGATTCTGCGCCTCGATAATAGGGCATGCTGCTTCGCAGAGTCCTCACCACTCGGGAGATGTCCACTTTCGCCGCCATCTTGATCTTGTCGTTCAGCCCGGCGATCGCCTTCGAAAGGCCGCCTCTGTCTACCATCGACGGTTTGAGGAAGAAGTCCACCGCTCCGGCCTCCAACGCTTTGATCGTCACCTCTGCATCCTCTTCAGTCAGCCTGCTGAGCATGACCACAGCGGTGGGGCACTCAGTCATGATACGGCTGAGGGCCGTCAGTCCATCCATTCTCGGCATTTCCACATCGAGGGTGACGACGTCCGGTCTCAGGTTTTTCACCTTCTCCAGGGCATCAACACCATCAACGGCCACTCCGACGACCTCTATCCCAGGGTCAAGGCTGACCCGCCTCGAGATAACCATCCTCGCCAAGGCGGAATCGTCAACTACTAAAACCCTAGTCACGTTACTCATCTAGCCAAAACCTCAGCCTCTCACGCTACCGGCACTCGGTCTCCTACGAGACTAGCTTCTGCACTGCCTGCAAAACCCTCGCCGCATCAAACGGCTTCACCACGAAGTCCTTCGCTCCAACCTCCAATGCCTCAACCACCATGGACTTCTGACCCATCGCTGACACCATAGCCACCCTGGCCTCCGGGTCATGAGTCATGATCTGCTTGAGCGCGGCCAAACCGTCCATGTCAGGCATCGTGATGTCCAGAAGAACGGCGTCCGGCTTCTGCTGCTTGTACTTGGCCAACGCCTCAGCCCCATTTGCCGCTTCGTCCACTTCATAGCCGTTGTCCGTGAGAAGCCTCGCGCATCTCATGCGAGCGAAGATAGCATCATCTACCACCAGTATTCTTGCCATTGTCGCACCTCTTTTTCACAACCTCTGTTTCCTGGCAACGCCATCCGGGGCTCGGGATATGCTTGTCCCCGAACGTATTCTATTCTCGACCTCTTCTCATCTGTAAGACTCAGATGGCTAGGTTTTATGAGCCACAAGGCCACATCTCCGGCCATCTGGTCCTCTTGTCCTACGGGTAGACGGTCGCACCAGATGCTGTTCGCACTGTCATCGCTCCCGTTCCCACCAGCAGCCACACCGATCGCCCCCTATTGCCACCCGTATCGAACGACACGATCGGGATGCCTTCCCTTTCCAGAGCTGCCCTTACCGCCACCACATTCTTCTGGCCCATGTCCAGCAGGCCGTCGAACGTGGCTGCATGGATGACACTTGCTCCCCCGGCGATCTTCACCTGTATCCGGGTCCTCACAGCCCCGTGATTCTCCAGCTCTCGAATCAGCATCGGCATTCCGATATCAGCATATTTCCCAGGGAACTTTCGTGCGGACTCTTTGTTGCCGCAATAGGGCAGCACCACATGCATCATGCCTCCCACCCTAGCTGCCAGATCATAGGCGCTCACTGCAACGCACGATCCAAGCCCAAATGAAACCAGAACCGCGCCTGGGTCTCGCGACACTCTGATCTCACCCAGACCGACTGCAATGAGTGCATCCGCCCTGGCAACACCGGTAACATCCGTCAGTTGCAGTTGGTCCAGTTTGCCCGCAATCATTTCTCCACCCCCGCGTGGCTCAGGATCACCTTCAGGAAGTTGAATGAGGGGATCACCAGGAAAGTCCCCCTGGCTTGACGATCGGAAGTGCCGAAACTGGTTTCGGCCACAATGACATCATCCGACTGCTGCAGAATCTCAGCAAAGGCAACGTCCAGGATGGCCCCAGCCATGTCCAATATGACCTCTGGAGGTGACGGCTTGAGACGCAGGGAGAGAGCGTCCGCTATGGCATTGAGAAAGGCAGACCCAATGATGTTGCCCATCTCCCCCAAAGCAGACTGTTCCATCTCATTGAGATCCCTGGTTGTTCCAGGCGCATTCCCCAACAGCATGTCTATGATAGACAGAGCGACGTCCGGCTGATGGACAAGCATGAGGTGTCCGGTAGCATCTCCCTCAAAGGCCAGGTAGATCCCTATCACCATCTTGTCTGCACCACCAACAAGGTTGGGAGCCTCGCTGGCCGGAACCTGCTTCAGGCTGAGAGAACTCATCCTTATCTCTCTGTTCACCATGGTGGCCAGACCAGTCATGGCGTTGTCGATTCCCTTCAGAGCCAGACTGCCCCAGAGCCTCATCTCATCCTTGTTCAGAGTAATGTCCGGAACCCTATTCTCCATACTTCACCTCTTTCGTACTCACTGAGAGCAAGTAATGCAATCACGCCAGACACCGTTTCGCCATTCACGGCTGTTTCAGGGCGTTGCCATCTTGATCAAAGCCGGTACATCCAAAATCAGTCCAACCTGCCCATCACCCAGGATAGTGGCACCCGCTATACCCCTGATATCAACTAGGAATTTTCCTAGGGGTTTAACCACGAACTCCTGCTGCTCCATCAGCTCATCCACTACCACACCAATCGACTTCTCACCATCCTTGGCAACCACAATGAAGCATTTGCCCAAATGATCCGCCCGACGCTTCCCAAGTTCAGACGCGTTATCCAGAGTCAGCAGTGGGATCACGTTGTTTCTCAGCCTTATCACGTTTCTCCCTCTGATAGTCATAATCTCACGCTGTTCTATGAGCAGGGTTTCCGTGACAGAGGCCAAGGGCATGACATAGACCGTTCCACGCACCCCAACCAAGAGTCCCTGTATCACTGCCAGTGTCAGGGGGAGTACTATCATGAACTTGGTGCCTTCGCCCGGCCGGCTCTCCGTCACCACCGACCCGCTCAGCTTATCGATGTTGGTCTTGACCACATCCAGCCCCACGCCCCTCCCGGACACATCAGTAGCTTTCTCAAGGGTGGAGAAGCCAGGCATGAAGACCAGGTTGATCGCATCTGCCATAGAAAGCCGCGCCGCCTCGTCGGCAGAGATGATGGCATTTGTCACCGCCTTTTGCTTCACCGCGTTGACGTCAATCCCTTTGCCATCATCCTCCATCGATATCACGATGTGGCCGCCCTCCTGAAATGCCGATAGCCTAACCAGCGCTATCGGAGGCTTGCCATCCGCCACGCGCTTCTCCGGCTCCTCAACACCATGGTCAACGGCGTTTCTCAGAAGATGAATCAACGGGTCGCGAATCTGTTCGATTATGCTGCGATCGAGTTCTGTTTCCAGCCCTTCCATGGTGAACTCGACCTTCTTCCCCTGCCTCTGCGCCAAATCCCTCACTAGACGCGGAAAGCTATTGAAGAGAGTACCTATCGGCACCATCCTCACCTGCATGATATCTTGCTGTAACTCGTTGATTACCTTGATGACGTGGCCTGAGGTCTGACTCAGGTCGCGAACAAGCTCATCGCCCGCATACCTGGACTCCAACACGCGGTTGATCTGGCTTATTCTCGAACGGTCGATGACCAGTTCCTCCACCATGTTCATCAAGCTATCCAGAGTCTTGACATCAACTCTGACGCTCTGTGGAATATGCTGTATCCAGCGGTCAGGCACAGCACTTGTGGTCTGAGGCTCTCGGTCCGTCGCCGCAGTGCCCGCCTTCGTTACGCCGCCGTCTCCCAGAGACCCCGCCGTTTCCGCTGCGCTCTCCAACCTGGCTACCGCCGGACCTATGTCCATGGGGCCCTTCTCCGGAGAAACCAGGGCGTCTCTCAGAACCTTCAAAATGTCCAGCCCATAGAGGAGGGAGTCAATTATCTCAGCGCTTACCGATATCTTCCCGTTTCTCAGGCCATCGAGGAGGCTCTCCATAGAATGTGCCAGCTCAGACATGCGGGGGTAGCCCAACATGGCAGACGAACCCTTCATGGTATGGGTGGCCCGGAATATCTCCTGGATCAGTTCAGGGTCGTCACCTTCTGTTTCCAACCTCACGAGGTTTCTGTCCAGAAGTGCAATCTGTTCGTCGGCCTCCTCAATGAAGACTTTCAGTTCTTCCGCGGAGACCTCAGCACTGAAGATTACCCCGGTGGCTTCTTCTTGCTTTCCCTTCAGACGAGTGGTACCCAAATCGATATCCTATCCGTGTGAGCTTTACGAAACAGGCACTGCAGCGACTGCCTGGCTCCCACCCTTCTCTACGCCTAATGGCATCCGCTTCTCGCCGCCAACCAGCAGCCGGCCTATGTCCAACAGTATCACCAGCTTCGTCTCTAGCTTCGCTACCCCTAGTATGAAGTCCGCTTCCTCCGCCGCTACGATCGTCGACGTCGGCTCTATCACTGATACCGGTATCCGCAGTACCTCGCTTACCCCATCTACTATCAGCCCCACATCTTGCCCCTCGACCTCTACCACCACTATCCGCGTCTCTTTGCTCTCCTCCCCCACCACCAAACCCAGCCTCTTCCTCAGATCCATTACCGGCGTTACCTTGCCCCTCAGATTGATCACCCCTTCTACAGACGCCGGTGCTCCGGGTATCTTGGTTATCGCCTGCATCCGGATAATCTCCCGCACATTCATGCTGTCGATCGCATAGTGCTCCGATGCCAGATCAAACAGCACCAACTGCTGCTCTGTCATCCGCTTCGTTTCCTTCACCATACGCTCACCCTCTTTCGACCTGGTTCTCTAACTTCGACAACTCTCGTCTGTCATTGCGCATATCGATCCCCAAACGGCTGGGCCCGAAAGGCCTGCCCCCAAACCACCCCAGAACGATGCTCTTTGTTTCGTAGTCTAGTGCCATCATGTCACGCCCGTGTCTCAGGCATTTCTGGCTACCTAACAAATACGTCTCATACTCCGACATCCCCACCGATCCTGAAAACCGCCACCGTTCTCTCCAGCTCCTCAGACATGTCTGTCAACGACTGCGCCGCCGCCAAGGACTCCTCCACCTGCGCCGACATCTCCTCCACTGAGGCCGACACTTCCTCAGACGCTGCGCTGTTCTCCTCAGCCACGCCCGCCGTCGCCTCTACGGCCTTCGCCACCACACTCGAACTCGCCGTCATCTCCTCCGTCGCCGCCGCATTCTCTTCCGCTATCCTGCTGATCGTCTCTATCGTCGCCACCATCTCCCGACTGAGGTCCTTCAGAACCTGCGACGCCACCGATAACTCCGCGACTTGTTTCCCCACACTCTGCGACCTGGCCAAGATGTTATCCAGCGCCCCGCCTGCATCCGTCGCCAGCTTGTACCCCACCTCCACCTCTTTGCTGCCTTGGTGCATGGCATTCACCGCTTCCCTCACGCCTACTTGTGTTCCGCTAACCAGAGCCGCTATCTCTTTCGTCGCCACTGACGACCTATCTGCCAGCTTCCTCACCTCATCCGCCACCACCGCAAAACCTCTCCCCTGTTCTCCAGCCCTGGCCGCCTCGATCGCCGCATTCAACGCCAACAGGTTGGTCTGCGCGGCAATGTCATCTATCGTCGCTACGATCTTCCCGATCTCTCCGGACCTCTCTCCCAGGTCAGTTACCCTCGCTGACACCAGATCCATGGCCTTCTTTATCTTCTCCATCCCAGCCACCGTTTCATGCGTCTTCCGCGCCCCCTCAGTGGCAGATCCGGCTGTGTTCTGCCACTCCTTCGCCCCCGCCTGCGCGGAGTCCGACACCTCTTCGATAGCCATGGACACCTTTTCCACCACACGCGTCACTTCTTCAACGCCCTTGGCCTGTTCCTGCGAGCCTGCCGCTATCTGATCAATCGCACGAGTCAACTGCTCTACGCTAACAGCCGTCTGCTGCAGGGAGGTCGATTGCTCGCTCGCTCCACTTGCCACCTGCTGTATCGTGCTCGTGATCTGCTGCGTGGCCTGTGCCGTCTGCTCTGCCGCCTTCGTCAATTGCTTGCTAGCCTCAGAGACATTGGCCGCCGAAGTCTTGACCTTGCCGATCAGCTCCTGCTGCTGCGCTGTCAGTTGTGAGAAGGCATTGCCCAGCACATCTTTCTCCGACTTCGGCTTCACCTCCACCGTGAGATCACCGCTAGCCATCCTCTGGCTCACTACCGCCATCTCCTTCATGTAGTCCACCACCTTGGAGTAGGCACTTGCCAGAGTCCCTATTTCATCACTTGACTTGAAGGTGATCTGCTGCTCTACATCACCAACTGCCAGTGCCTCAGAGGTTCTCACCAGTGACTTCAACGGCTGACCCATGATCAGGCGCGTAGCCACCCACATGAAGAGAATGGCTATGACACCCAGAACCCCCAGAATGATGCCAACTTGATTCCTCATCAATACGTAGGGAGCCAGGGCCTGGTGAAATGAGATTTTCGTGCCCACAGCCCACCCCCATGGTTCAAAAGAGGTTACATATGCTCCCATCTTCTCCGTGCCACTGCCGTTTGCACCGTGCTGGTAGACTGTAAAGAACCCTTCTCCCTCGCTCCTGGTCAGGTTGACGGCATCACGGAATACGAGGTTCCCCTTATCATCACTGACGTTGCCGACATATGTATTCACCAAGGCCGGATGGCTGGGGTCCGCCAGCAGCACCGGCTGATAGTCGCTCACCCAGAAGGCCATTTCGCCGTCCTCTTCTGAATACCCCAGGCCGTCCACGGCACTGAGTGCGTAGGCTTGCGCCTCTGCGCTGGTGGCCACGCCGGAGGTCTCCAGGATGTAGTAGGAGTTCAACATCCCTAGTACTACTTCTGCCCTCTGCTGCGCCTTAGCCTCCTGATCATGGACGATCATTGACTGGAATCTTGGCAAAGCGTAGTAGGTGAAATACAAGTCGTATGCAGCTGCTATGAGAAGCGTCACCAGCGCCATCTTCCACAAGAGTCCAATCTTGATCTGTTTTCCCATGATTCTCACCATGTTTCTTCCCCTCCTGGACTTGCCATGACCCAGATTGCCCCAGGCCGTTCCAGTTTCCTGACTGGCGCATCTTCTCGTTTCTGTTTGTTTTCAACAGCGCTATCGGTCTCTTCTCTCACTACTTCCCTTCGCCACGGTTGCCCACCTTGAATACCGATACCGCCCTCTCCATCTCCTCTGACATGTCTGCCAGTGACTGCGCCGCTGCCAGGGTCTCCTCCACCTGCGCCGACATCTCCTCTACGGACGCCGAAACTTCCTCAGATGCCGCGCTGTTCTCTTCAGCTACACCGGCCGTCGCTTCCACTGACTTCGATACCGCCCCGGAGCTCTTCGCCATCTGCTCGGTAGCTGCGGCATTCTGCTCGACTATCCGGTTGATCTGATCTATGGCTTCTACCATGCCGCTGCTCAGGCCCTGCAACTCCTGGGCCGCCGCCGATATCTGCTCTACTTCTTTTCCCACACTCTGGGACCTCGCCAGGATTTCATCCAGTGCCCCACCGGCATCCGTTGCCAGCTTGTACCCCACTTCAACCTCTTTGCTGCCCTGCTGCATGGCATCCACCGCTTCCCTTACCCCCACTTGTATGCCACTCACCAAGCCGGCGATCTCCTTCGTCGCCAATGAGGACCTCTCTGCCAACTTCCTCACCTCATCGGCCACCACCGCAAACCCTCTCCCTTGCTCTCCCGCCCTGGCCGCCTCGATCGCCGCATTCAACGCCAAAAGGTTCGTCTGCGCCGCTATATCGTCGATCGTCGCGACTATCTTGCCTATCTCCCCAGATCTCTCCCCGAGATCGGTTACTCTCACCGACACCACATCCATCGCCTTCTTCACCTTGTCCATCCCGGCCACCGTGTCGTGCGTCAGCCGAGCTCCTTCGCGGGCAGACATTGCGGTGCTCTGCCACACGTCGGCGCCAGCCTTCGCGTTACCCGACACCGCGGCGATCGATGTTGACACTTTCCTGACAATTCCGGTAGCTTCATCCACACCCTTGGCCTGCTCCCGCGACCCATCCGCTATCTGGTCAATGGCCGCCGACAACTGTTCTACACTGCTGGCCGTCTGCTGCAGCGCATTCGATTGCTCCGCTGCCCCCTTCGCCACCTGCTGTATCGTGCCGGCTATTTGCTGCGTCGCCTGTGCCGTTTGCTCCGCAGCCTTCGTCAACTGCTTGCTCGCCTCGGACACATTGGCCGCGACCGACTTCACTTTCCCGATCAATTCTCGCTGCCTGGCCACCAACTGCGAAAAGGCATTCCCAAACGCGTCTTTGTCCGACCGCGGCTTCACCTCCACCACCAAGTTCCCATCCGCCACCTTGCCGGCAACGCTTGCCGTCTCCTTCATATAGTCCACAACCTTTGAATAGGAGGCCGCCAGCCGCCCAACCTCATCGTTGGACTTCACCTTGACCTCCTGCTCTACATCACCTAAGGCCAAAGCCTCGGAAGTCTTCAAGAGAGATGCGAGAGGTTTGCTCAGGATATAGCGAGTGACCAGCCCGAAAAGAACCAAACCAAACCCGCCTATCAGACCAAAAACGATCCAAAGCTCCGTCTGCAGTCGTTGATAGCCTGCCATCACCCCCTGGGTGTAGACCCCCGTGCCGATTATCCAGCCCCAGGGTTTGAAGGGCTTGACATACGAAAGCTTGGCACCGGTATCGTTGCTGCCCTCGCTGCTTTGCCAATGGAAGGTGTACCACCCTCCCCCACTCCGGGATAGCTCCACGATGTCCCTGAAGACAAGGTTTCCCTTCTCATCACGATAGTTGCTGACATCCGTGTTGACCAGGTCCGGCCTCATGGCATCCGCCAGCAGCACCGGCTGAAAGTCGTTGACCCAGAAGTAACCCTCACTCTCCCCTGACCCATACCGGAGGCCATTCAAAGAAGCCAGCGCATAGGCTTGGGCATCGGCCTTGCTCACCAGTCCGGTGGCTTCAAGCTGATAGCAGAAGTTGATCATTCCCCAGGCGATCTCCGTCTCTTCTTGCGCCCTGACCTCCATTTCCTGCTGCATGTTGGCCCTGACCCGCGGCAGGTTGTACCACGCCAGGTACATGTCAAAGATGAGACACACCATCAGGCATGCCAGAAACAGTTTAAGAAAAAGCCCAATCCTCACCTCTTTCCCCAGGATCCTTAGCATATTCCTCTCCTCATTCAGGATATCGCCACGGCCCACTGCCAGCCGTTCAGTTCGCTGTCCACGATTTCTTGTGCCAAGATTCCACCCCCATCACAATTGCCTGCCAGCCCATATTCTAGGTTTCTCACATCTCTCAAATGTCTCGCGGGTCATAGCTGACATAACAAAATCATCTCGGGACTTTGCGCGGAAATAACAAAACTATGACATGAGCATGGCTACAGAACCGGGACAACTATGTGCCCTTTGGCAGACCGCGAGAGGAGCGGACCACGAAGGACTGGGGATCGCTTGTCTGTACAGCCCGTGGCCGAGACACTGATGTGGGGCAAACCAAACGCGGCCTTCTCCTTCGGTCAGGAGTTGGCGAGTTCGGAGGAGAAGCCCGTCTTATCAGGCACAGCTCCTGCGGCAAGCCTGCCCGGAGCCTACGGAGGAGAAGGCATCAGTCTCCAGGGAGCCCGCGTGTCAAGGCAGTCGGCGACCAGCGCCTACTTCACACTGATGGGTTGCTTGGCCACGGCCGTGGTCTTATCCATGATCGCCTCTTCAGTCGGCTTGGCTTTGGCGCTTGTGGAGAACTCCCTCTCAACGGACTGCCGGTGAAAGTTGTTCATGGCGCAGAAAGGTATCAGCCGGGCCTTGTGCTCCTTGTCCGGAACACCGTAATGGAGGCAGCAGCGCTGCACCCGGTCCAGATCGAAGTTGTACGGGTCCATGAATTGCATAATGCCTATGGTGATCCAGTTGTTGCGCATCCAGTCGTCAACCAGTACTCGGCCAGACTTGTAGCTCTTTGTCTTCAGAAGCGGAAGCAGCCTGACCCAGAAGCTCGGCTTCACGTACATGATGAACCCGGTCACCAGGTCCCACATCACCGCCGGCCGGGACTTCTTCAGCTCAAAGGCCCGTCTCATCCTGGCATACAGCTTCTCGTTGTCTATGAAGCGGTTTATCGGGACAAGCTTGCCTTTCTCAAGCGCCACCAGGGCTATTACGCCGCAGTGGGGGTGAACGCAGAAGTCGCGGTGCCTTCCACCCTTGGTCACCATTTTGGCCAAAGTCTGACTCATTGGCAGCGTGAAGAAATCGCTCTTCTTGATCTCGCCCTTCGTCTGCTCCTCAAAGAGCCGCATCACGTCCGGAGTGGTTATCCTCATCTCCTTGAGCTTGCTGCGGTCAATCCTACCGGAGAAGCTCACCGGCTGAAAGACGATATGCCGGATCACATCGGAGTTCTTGGCAACGTACCGGACCATGTCGCCTACTTGGCTGTCGTTGACTCCCTTGACGATGGTGGGCACCAGTATGATCCTGTTGTAGCCTATCTTCCTGGCATTCTCAATGACCTTCTGCTTCACCGGCCAGAGATCACGCCCCCTCGCCTTCTGGTAGGGCTCAGGTGTGACGCCGTCGAATTGGAGATATATGTACGCCTCAAGGTCCCGCAGTCGCTTGAAGTACTCGATGTCCCCAGCCAGCCGCACGCCGTTCGTAGCCACGACGATGTAGTCGATCCCCAGATCCCTCTCCATCTTCAGGATCTCGAATAGGTCTTCTCTCACTGTCGGCTCGCCGCCGCTGTTCAGTATCCCTTGAACAATGTTGGGTTGGTTCATCTCTTTGGCATACTCTACTATCGCTTTCACCTGGTCTATCGTCGGCTCATAGACATAGTCCGCTGAATGAGCTGAAGCAAAACATATGGGGCATTTCAGGTTGCATCTGTTGGTTAGGTCAATCATCAGCAGAGTAGTGTGAGTGGTGTGCTTTTCGCATATCCCGCAGTCAAGCGGACAGCCGAGTTTCGATTTCCTGGGCATCGACATCCCGCTGCCATCATCCCTGAACTTCTCCGCTCTGACGTATTCCGGATAGTCGCTCCAGTAGACGTCCTCGAAGCTGCCGTGCTCCGGACAGGTCTTCTTCATCACCACCTGGCCGTCGATCTCCCAAAGCTCAGCCTCCAGGAGCTTCAGGTCTTCAGGGCAAACCGACGTGGTTTTCTTCAAGAGCAACATCAGACACCTCTACAGTCATGGAATACCCGGAGCGGCGTTCCTCCCCAAAAGCGTTGTTTCGATTCTATCATTGACATAAGGCAAGGTCAAAGCTGAGCCTTGCCCGAATGAATTCATGAGACGACCGCGTGCTTTGCGCGACCCGGCCGTGAGCCTGATGCCAGGGTGTGCGTTCACACTGAGGGCAGGCGCTTCAGACCTGGGCGGTAGAACCGGCTTGACTCCCGAGGAGACCCCGCTCCAGCCCGGGAGATCTCATCATGTCCACTAGTCTTTCTTCTGCGGATTCTGCGGGGCTGGGGTCTCCGGCGCATTGCCAAAGTAGACCTTCATGTGCGGCCAGGGAATCTCTATGTTCTCCTGATCAAACGCCTTCTTCAACCTCAGGCGCAATTCTCCCGTCACTGCCCACTGCTGCATCGGCTTGGTATCACCCAGGATCTTGATGTCGATGGCGGAATCACCCAAGTTGTCCACCCTCAGAACCTGCGGCGGCTTCAAGATCTGCGCCGACCAGGCAGGATCCTCCGCCAATTCCTTGCCTACCCTGTTTATCACCGCTATGGCTCTATCCAGGTCAGTGCCATAGCCGACACCTATGTTCAGATTGACCCTCGACCAGCCCTTGGTAAGGTTACTGGCCACTCTGATCTCCCCGTTGGGCACCGAATGCACCACGCCGTCCGTATCCCTCAGTATCGTCCTTCTGAGGTTGATGTCCTCGACCAAACCGGAGGCGTCGGCGATCTTGACCACGTCGCCCCTGCGGTACTGGTTCTCCAGGAGAATGAACAGCCCGGCGATGATGTCCTTCACCAGGCTCTGGGCTCCGAAGCCGATGGCAATACCGACCACTCCCACACCGGCGATCATTGGTGCTATGTTGAGGCCGATCTCGCTGAGCATCATGAAGGTGACTACGGCAATGATAACCGCCTGCAACGAGGCCACGAGCACCCCGGACAGGGTCTCGGCCCTCTTGTTGACCTCCCCCTCGGTCTGGTCACCGCGCGACCTTTGGACCGCCTTCTCAATGGCCTTGGGGATCGCGGCCGTTGACAGAAGCACCAGAGCCAGGCCGACCCCCCACAGTAGACCAAGCGGCGGACCGTGAGTCTTCAACCAGTCCTTCACGGTCGGCAGCACTTCCGTTTCGAGTGTGGGGATGTCCAGCAGGTCCAGGATCAGTACCAGCCCCAGGAAGAAGGCAACGATCGGTGTGACCCACTTGAGGGCACCCATTATCATGTCATCCAGTGGGCTGGCAGTCTTCTCCGCCACCTCGACAATATACATGTCTATGAGGATTCGCACGATGATTACGCCGGTGTAGATCCCCATGACAATGAGAAGAATGGGTGAGATGCCAGAAACATGCTCCTCCCATGATTCTGGCACCACTGCCAGATGCACGGCTGCAAAGACGCCCAGGAAGAAGCACCACAGGAGTGAGGCGATACGCGTGTCATGGATCAGCAGGTCATCCCACTTGGTCTCTGTCTTGGCTGACCACTTGTGCAGCCTCCCGTAGATTATCATCCTGAGCAACAATGCCAGTCCGCTGACGACCAACAGCACTCCCACGGGGACTACGACGCGCAATATCGCGTTCTCGCTGACGTGTCTGAGGAACTCTTCCATCTCCAGGACTCCTTCTTGCTATGGTATGCGACTTTGCCAGGAACCGACTGCAACTCTCACAAGCTGCTCTCTGCACAACCCACCAGAGACTTCGGTTGAGAAGAGCTGAAGACGCAACGACATGAGGAGCATAGACGTCACGAACTGGAGCTTTCGATGGTCCTCAGTCTTGGATGGGCCGGATCGGACGACCAGCATGCAAGCACTCCAGATCCCGCTGAATCGCCATCCTTCTCGTCACAGTACTTATGCCATGAATGGTAGCCGACCAATCTGAGAGAAGTCAACCTGACATCACAGGCCGCCATATCAAACCCGCCGACGGTGTCAGGTTGAGAAGGACCGCTTGGGTTGCTATAATCTCGGCGAAGCACTCGCGCCGGGACCGCTGAGCGTCCGCTGAGGCGGCCCGATCAACTGTGAGTTGCCCTTGAACGCGACTGGAGGCCGGTTAATGGGAATACTTGACTCCATACTGAAGATGAACATCGACGAAATGAAGACAAGAAGGGACTTTGAGGGCCTGTTTGGGGCCCTCAACAACAAACGGAATGTCTACATCAGAAGAGATGCCGCCAAGGCCCTCGGGGAGATTGGTGACGCGACGGCTATGGAGCCGCTCATTGCTGCACTCAAGGACCCGAAGAAGGATGTCCGAGATGCTGCGGTTGAAGCGATCGCCAGGATAGGAGGTGATCCCCGGGCTGTTGCAGCCTTGGCCGAACCCTTGAAGAACGGCAACTCCATTGCCCGAGAGGAAGCGGTTTCAAGTCTCGGCAAGATAGGACACAAAAGCGCAGTAGAACATCTTATTTCAGCACTGAAGGACGAGGACTGTTTCGTCCGACAGAGTGCAGCGGCAGCCCTCGGCAAGATCGGCGAACCCAGCGCCGTGGAAGCTTTGGCACAGACACTGAAGGACGAGGACAAGGATATTCGTCAAACCGCTGCGATCGCCCTCGGGGAGATAGGTGGCACTACGGCAGTCGAGCCTCTTCTCCAGTTGCTAAAGGACGAGAGCGTTCTGGTCCGATACCGGGCCGTAGAATCGCTCGGGAGAATCGGGGGCTCAAGCGCAGTTGACGCCCTCATCAGCACACTCAAGGACGGGGGATGGATCGGCCTGCCCACAGGCGAGGGGAAGTCGGGCAACAAGAAGGTTTGGGTCAGGCAAAAGACCATCGAAGTCCTGGCAAATATCGGAGACGCCAGAGCGGTGACGCCGATAGCCGAGGCTCTAGACGACAAGCAAGAGGCCGTTCGTCAAGCTGCCCAGAAGGCCCTGCAGAAACTGGGACCCAGTACCACCGGCTAGCAGTTCAAGAAGCAATGTGGCGGCGGCAGGGAACCTGCCGCCGCCAACACAAGTCCAATATGTGAATCAGCGCTCCGCCTAGAGCTATCCGTACTTCTTGGGCTTCGCCGAATCCTGGACTCTCTTCTTGACCTTGAAGACTTCGTCTACCAGTGACTCCGGTTCCTCCTTGCCCTTCTCTTCCCATGGCTCGGCCAGATTCAAATTACATTTCCGCAGGGGCTTGCCATCGCATGAACCTCGGAATATGATAGGATTACCAAACGAAGACAAACGGAATCTAGAAGGAGGTTTCAGACAATGATAATGCGCTGGCTTTCGTGCGGGACAGGGAGCATGCATATCGTGGGAACCTGCCCTGACTGCTATGCCACCCAGGGCGGGCTGCTTCTGGGAACAGCCGCCACTGGGTACGCTGGCAGGATTGCAGCCAAGTGTGTCGATTGTGGCAAGTCCATAGACTACTACGTCGATTCCACCGTGGAAAAGATCTGGAAGCTGGATCCGGTGGAGTCGAAAGGGGTCAAGTTAGAGCATTGAGCTGCGGAGATCCAGCCGGGTCCTTGATGCCGGCTGGCAGGTCATGATCAAGAGTACCTACCGCACAAGAACAGAATGCACCTTCTAGGCACCAAGGGCTGGCGCAATAGCCAACCAGTTAGAAGTAAGAGCCGCGCTTAATCGCTTCCGAGCACACTGAGGCTGAGCCTCAGTGTGCCATTTCTCAATCGGTTGAACCTCCTCCTTGTGAGCGTTACGTAGCATGAACCTCTATCTTGGTATAGACGTCGGCTCAGTCACCATCAAACTGGCCTTGATTGACGAAGGCGGCCAGTTCGTTGACTCGGCCTACCTGCGAACGCAGGGCAAGCCTATCTGGGCCATGCAGCAAGGGCTGAAGCAGCTCCGGGCTGAGCTGCCCAGGAATGCGTCCATCCGCGGCGTGGGTACCACGGGCAGCGCCCGCTACTTGGCGGCCGCCATAGTCGGCGGAGACGTTGTCAAGAATGAGATCACCAGCCAGGTCATCGCCACCGCGCGCTGCGTTCCCCAGGCGCAGACCATCATGGAGATCGGCGGTCAGGACAGCAAGATTATCTTGCTGAGACGCGGCATCGTAGCCGATTTCGGCATGAATACCGTTTGCGCCGCAGGAACGGGGAGCTTCCTGGATCATCAGGCAGCGCGACTGGGCATAGACATCGAGGAATTCGGAAATCGCGCACTGCAAAGCCGGAACCCGGTTCGCGTCACCGGAAAATGCACGGTCTTTGCCGAATCCGACATGATTCACAAGCAGCAGATGGGACACCGGACGGAGGACATCCTCTATGGCCTTTGCCAGGCGCTGGCGCGAAACTACCTCAGCAACGTTGGCTTGGGAAAAGAAATCCGGACTCCGGTAGTGTTCCAGGGCGGCGTGGCTTTCAACCAGGGCATGGTGAGAGCCTTCAGAGAAGCCCTGGAGACTAACGAGGTAATCGTTCCTCCACACCATGAGGCCATGGGCGCCATCGGCGCCGCGATTCTGGCCCTGGAAGAAATGAGGGCAAGGAAGACCAAGACGGAGTTCAAAGGCTTCGAGGTCAGCGAGGCTGAGTTTACCACCTCCCCCTTTGAATGCCAGGCCTGCCCCAACCTCTGCGAGATCGCTCAGGTATCACTGGATGGCCAGGTCGTTGCCCGCTGCGGTGGCCGCTGCGATATCTGGGAGCGGAAGCCGACCGCCCAGACAGCGGGGACATGATGTGAGGGTTCTGCGCTGGAAGGCCTCGCCTCCGGAGAGCCAATGTCAGAAGTGAAACGTCAGCCAAGGATCCTGGTCACGGCAGTCGACGACGCCGCGAGCCCGAAGTGTGAAGCCCGTTGCGGGCTGGACCTTTCTTCACCTGAGACTCTCAAGTCGACCACTGATGTCCTCCGCAAGCTGTTCGGAAGCAGAGTGAAGATTGAGCGTACCAGTTTGGCCGCTATCGAAGCCGGTTCGTTATCGGAAATCGCCGAGAGGGTGAAGAGCGGCGACCTTGTCTTGCCTCTCTTGTTGATTAACGGGAAGCCCCGGATATCGGGCTACTTCGATCTGCACTCACTCCAGGAAGTCATTCAGGCTGAAATCGAAATGGCCGCCCCATGAGACGGCCACTTCAAACCAGCATTCGCGCTTCAGACTCTGTTGATCTGGTGACTTGCCTTTCTGTGAGTTACCTGCCCTTCCAGACCGGTTTCCGCTTCTCAGCGAAAGCCTTGGGCCCTTCCTGGGAATCCTCCGTCTGAGCCAGCCGCTTGCTCATCTCAATCTCCAGCTTGAGACCCTCGGCCAAGCTCGTCTCACTACCGCGGAGCACCAGTTCTTTGACCGCTCTGACCGCGCACGGGCCGTTCTCGCAGATCCGGGCGGCCAGTGCCTCCGCCTCAGGCATCAACTGAGCAAAGGGGACCACCTTGTTGACCAGGCCGATTCGATAGGCTTCCTGGGCATCAATGAAATCGCCGGTGATGAGCATTTCCATGGCCTTGCCAAAGGGCACCAGACGGATCAGCTTCTGCGTGCCGCTGTTGGCTGGGATCACGCTCTGCTTCACTTCTGCCAGTCCCAGCCTGGCGGTATCGGCGGCAATCCGAATATCACAGGCCATGGCCAGCTCCAGTCCCCCGCCGGTGCAGATGCCATTTATGGCGGCTATGACCGGCTTGTATGTCTCCAGACCACGCATGGGGTTGACCTCGGGCAACGGCTGGGCCGGGCGCTTGTCCGCCGGAATCTTCATCCACTCCATCACTTCCTTGAGGTCCTGGCCGGATGAAAAAGCCTTGTCCCCGGTGGCACTGACGATAGCCACCCAGACATCAGGGTCATCTCGGAAGTCTATCCAGGATTTGACCAGGCCGTCCCAGACCTCCGCATTCATGGCATTGCGCGCTTCCGGGCGGTTCAGGATTATGTGAGCCACCCTTCCCTTCTTCTCATAAATAAGTGCGGGCATTACCTCAACCTCCTTTTAGTTGCAGTTGTGCTTAATTCTACCCCAAAAGCCGTTGATTGACCAAAAGAACCCAGTATGCTCTCTGCCGGGAATCTGGCAGTGTCCACGTATCACGGGCAAGCTTTGCTTCGCCCATGCCACCCATCGGGGCGTGCAGAGGGGCGGAGCCCCTCTGCGCTTCATCTATCCCCCAAGATCGAAAATCCGCCTCAGGAGGAGTGGGGGCTAGGGGGTTGAAAGCGGGTCCCTGAACATTCCCCAGAACGCCATCCGGGGCATGACATCGCCTGCCTTTTCAGCGTTTCGGCCAAGCACGAGGTTATGTTATACTTGAAGGTGGATAGCCACGCGAGGAGGAACACCATGGACGCTGCGATCAAAGGGCTGAAGAAGAATGTCGTCATCAAGGCGGTGAAGGGATTATATCGAGGGCAGGAGCGGATAGACCAGGACGCCGGCTACCGGGCCGAGGTCAAG